>Ga0209589_1003021_pt1 | contig 29391 bp, 19 predicted proteins | sample CowpeawhiteBW_FD_187525 | JGI IMG/M metagenome (GOLD analysis project Ga0209589, IMG submission 187525) | Root nodule microbial communities of legume samples collected from California USA - Cow pea white BW (SPAdes) (version 2) | ecosystem: Host-associated > Plants > Roots > Nodule | place: USA...
TTTTTTTTTCTAAATTCAAAAGTTTTTACTACGTTTTGATGTTCTCACAAGTATATAATGAAAAAAGTAAATGAATGACTAATTTTTAAGGTGAATTATCAGTTGAACAATTTTTACCCACTGAAAATTTAATAAAAGGAATTCAATTATAACAAAATATTGGGTGCAATTGCCCTCGCTATTCTAACTTTTATACTGGTTAGTTAAATACATAATTACATTCTAAGACACCCATTTTTCTAAACAAACCTAAACTAATTAACACAAAATGAGAAACAGCTAAGTCCTGGTGTTGTTAGAAGTCCTGGTGTTGTTAGAAGCAGTGTTTTGATTTTGACACTTGACAGTGTCCCATTGCTTAACAACTTCATTGTAACCCTCTGCAGAATCCAAAGCAAACTCTGCCAGTGAGCTAATAGCAACAGACATTCCAGCACAAAGCACCTTGATAGCAACTTCAGCAAGTTTTTCTGGAGCCATTACCTCTTCCACCTCACCAGCTTCCACTAGTTCCATGTTACCATTACTTTGTTTTGGTCCAAATGAGTTTCTCCTAGAATCTTCTCTCAACTGATGTGCATAGAGGGACCCCATTCCAGCTGCAAAAAAGTCCAAGCCATCAAGCACTGCCTTTTCTTGTATGGCATCTAGGCGCCTTGACCACTGAACACAGAGTCCAAACAAAGGGTGAGTGCCACTGGATCTGCGAGGAGAGCATGGTAACTTGGATGCATCAGGCTCAGATCTCATGCACCGAAGAAGCCATCCGGTTAGTGCATGAATGTAGGATCTTTGAGAAGTGATCCATGACTCAAAGGCGTTTCTCCAGTTCCTTAACTCAAATTCAAGATTGGAGGCTGAACGAGCTAGCCTGTTCGGATCTGTCATTAACATGGAAGACTGTTTTCTAGCATGTAGTTTAGAGTAAGTTCCAGCTAGAAGAATCTTAGCCTCATCCAAGGTTCTCTTCTGTTTCTGATGGCATTCTGCCATCACTTTCCACATCCTTTCCAACCTGTCATTTGCATAATTTAAGAATCAGCAACCAAAATGTAAGCAAATGTAGATTGTTTTCTTTAAAGTGTTGCTCATGTAAAAAGTAAAAACCAGGAAATTTGATGGCTCCACTTGGTGTTTTACTAAGGAAGATGATGACATTGACTGATAAAGGAAAACTCTAAACTAAGTGCATGTTTGGTTCTGCGTCAAAGTGATGTAGAATTGATTAGAATTGATTTTCTAACGCAGAATCAATAAGTGTTTGGTTTCCAAAATCAATTAAAGGGTAAAAATTTCATGTAGAATGAAAAACAACTAATTCTTGCTTCTGCGTTAGAGAATTGATTCAGCTGGAATCAATTCTCCAACACTGAACCAAAGACACCCTAAGTAAGCTGAAGGTAATGAAACATTTCAGAAATTTCAACTATATAAGTAATTGAGAATGTCTTTATCTGAAAATATTACAAGTATGTTTGAGGTTTGAAAATACTTGAAACTTCAACAGAAGGGGTTTAGTCTCATTTAGAAATCAAAGATATACATGGGGGCTTTTGACATTTATACATACCCTTGCACCAATTCAAGAAGTTGGGGATATAGCTCTTCATCCCTTAGAGTTTCGATTCGCCTTGAAATAGCTTCAACTGAGTGTATTGAAACTGTTATCTGGGTATCAAGATCTCTAATGGCTGCTCTTGCTTTATCTGCGCAAGAGGGGTCCTCTCCTTTTGCATCGAAGTTCCTGAGTTGCTTGCATTTCTTCTCATATGCAATTCGGATACGCTCCCCAGACTGTTGAAGAAGAAAGTGGCCACAGTAACAAATAAGTTTCCCAACAATAAAATAAAACTGTATGTGATCACAAGCATAATGACCTGTAACAATAATGAAAAATATAAATACTTTAAAAAGGACTATGAGAAAAAATAACTGAATATAAATTAAAATGTTCAATTTGATCTCTGCTGTCCTTTTTTCCAAATCCTGTCAATCATCTACTAAAAAGGTTTATGCCCAGTAGTTAAAGATATAATGCTTTTCATATTATGTTGAAGTTGAACCTCTTTTATGATTACTACATGAGAACTTATTTTGTTTGCTGTTTCTAGTAATAACCATAAGAGCCAAGAAGAGGAGTATTTTCCTTGATGAATCCAGAACATGAGTGAATCATTGATTTTGTTCATCTCTCAAGAGTAAGGCTATAAGAATATGAAGGAATTTGTACACGAAGAGTGCAGGAAAGTCTAACATAATTGAGAAATGAGCATAGGACTCAAGTTCTTTTCTACAGTTTTATTAGATTATATTTAAGTAGCAAAACTATCTGTTTCAAAGCACACCACCACAAAGAACTTCCCAGAAATCCTTTTCTATAAATTTGACTTCCTTACAAACATAATATAAGTTCAGTAGCATACCCTGACTTCTTCATAGAGTTTCTTCTCCCAGGTATTTAATCTGTCCAATGTGGAGTGGTGACTACCAGATAACATACAATGTTCCTCAGAGAGATCCTTTGTGCCATCACAACCTTCCTTGCCAGTGCTTGAACAATTTACCAAATATCGTGATGAAGAAGAGCGTGAAGAAGCTGATCGAATCAGAGCTACCGGGTTCAACAACTTTGATCCTGCAAATGAAATCTAACTCAAATTAATATTTATGAAACTTTACAGATAAACAAGACTGACAAAAGAAAAAGATTCAGTAAAATCAAATGAGGAATGGGAAAGATGAAAAATTATTTCTGGATATATGATTTTCATACTGAGATCTCTAGAAATAAGATTTATACAATGGAGTTTATTGTCAAACTTGAGGCTGCCTATTGATTCTTTTCCATTCATAAGGACTTCACTAATAATTGTAAAACATGGAAGTACACTTACAACAAAATGAAAATATAAACTGTTTTCTCTCATCAAACCTGAAAGTTCATTAGAAGTCAACAAATATTGAGATTTCTTGGCCTCTAACAATGCTGCAACATCATTAGCTGCATTGTATACGATTGTGAATTGAGTTTCAATGTCATTGATCACTTCTGCCATGCTTGTTGGCCTTCGGTTTACATAAACAGTAAAACCCGGTGTTTCTTCCACAGCATCCTTCTTACCAATTGTCATTTCTCTATGGCTAGATTCAATATGACCAGCTGCTTGAGCTTTTGATACTTCAAAACTTGCACTTCCATGAGCTTGGGAATCTTTGGCAACATGCTCAGTCTCATCTTCAACGTCTGTTTCTTCCTCCTCTTCCTCCTCACCCTCTTCCTCCTCCTCTTCCTCATCATCATCATCATCATCGTCGTCATCATCTTCAACATCTTCAACAATAACTTCTTCTTTTGAAGAATTCATGTTGGGTCTAGTTCTTTCTTCTGCTACATTTCTTTTTCCAACACCATCTTCATGTTCAGTTTCATCTTCTTCCAGGTCTGGTATTCCTTCTTCTTCTCTAACCTGCCTGAGTCCTCTGTATTCATCATCCGTTGCAGTGTGATCAACACTTTTTGCAGGATAGCCATAGCTGTCCAAAGACGAAAAGGGGTTCCAAAAAAAATCCCATTGGGAAGCTTGAGGTGAAGGGGGAGGGATATTAGGCCTATTATTGGGAGAATAGGCAAAAATTGAGGGATTCACTGGTGAGGATTGCATGTTGAAAAATCCATCAAAACCATACTGCTGCTGCATTGGAGGATAATATGTCTCAACACGTACCCTTTCCGGGGATTGAGGCCTTTCCTCAACTGAAATTGCTGGGTTACCACCAGGCCTAAGGTAATTCACTTTCAAAGTAGAGTTTGGTCCGATCCCAAACTCAATAGCTCCTGTTGTTGCAAAGGGTTTTGCTGATATGGGAATGAATCCTGGGCCACTTTTCTTCTTCACCGGTGTGAAAGGTGGGGTGATGGCATTGTCCAATGAGAACTCACGAGGTTCATCACCTTCAATGTAATCACGAAGTGCTGCTGAAACTCTTTTCAGAGATTCTATGTATGCTATGTGTCCTGTGGCCAACCGGGTCCTTTGCTCAACAGCTTGTTTGATGAACTTCTTTCTGTCTCTACAAAGCTGAACTGCTTCTTCATCATCTAACCTTGAATGTGAACATCCCATCTCTTCTTAGTCCCCTATGAATGAATGCCTCAAACTTGCATTGAAAAGGAAACAAAAGAATAACCTTTCTTTATGCCTCACCAGATTCATACAGAAACCATAAATCTGTCAAAAAAAACACAGAAGTTCAATAACAAGCATCAAAATTTCATCAATCATGAGTAACCCCAAAAACTACATTGGAAACAAATAAACCTAACGAAGATGCTAATGAAGTTGGATACTTTTCTTCATTTACAAGCCAGAAGAAGTTGATGAAAATACATGCATTTTTCAAACTTTTTCCTCTATAATATCCAGAAAATCAAACCATACCCTACCAGAATACAAGAAGTAAGCACACAACTTTACTTTGCATCTGTTTTTTTTTTTCTTTTCCAAATGTAGAAACAAGCAGAGAAGATCAGCCTAAAGCCTCCCAGAAAACCATCTCCAAAATGAACAAAAAGGGGCAGACACTAAAGAACAAACTAAAAAAAGAACAAATGTAACTTGATAAATACAAATTTAGGAAAATTCATACATCAATAAAATTAAAAGAGAAAATCTCTGTCTGTCTCTCTCTCTGTCTTTGCCTCCCTCCTTGCTCTCTCTACACACTCACAACAAAAATACGGGTAAAATGCATAAAGAATAAGCAAATAAACATAAAACAAAGTACCCATTTTCAGCAAGACAGAATTTTCCATGATACCCTTTTTCAATTTCTTCCTTCTAACACAACCAAACTGTGTATATTGGTTAAAGATGAGAAGAACAAAATGAAAAGGAAGAAGAGGAATAAAGGGTTAGAAGGAAGAAGCGCAGGTGACAATGAGGTGAAGGAAAACGACAGTGTTTTGATGAGGAAGAGTGGTGGAAAAGGAATCAGTGACAGAGAGAAGTGTGTGTGAACAGAGAAAGACGTTGAGAAAAAGCAACGGTCAAAACAGGAGGAAGAAAAACAAGTATACTACAAGGAGAAAAGAGAGAAAGAGAGAAAGAAAAAGTGAGAGAAAATTGAAAGCTTTGGTTTTTGGTTTCAGGTTAAGGTTGGAGAGCTAATAAAGGAAGGAAGAAGAGAGCCTGAGAAGTGAAGGTGGGTGAGTGTTTGCCCTCCATGTTATACACAATTACAACAATGCCATAGGATTTTGGTTGAAGCTAACTAAATCACAAGTTTTGTTTTTTACTTTGGAAATTTTGGAGGAAAGAGACTGGTCAAAATGTGTGATTAGTGGGACCCATCATTATCATATGTCTAATAATGTTCTTTCCAACATTACATGTACCTATGAAGAAGATTAGCTATTATGTTTGACATGGTTCAATCAATTGGAAATTTATTGGATTTGGACAATTAGTTACATACTTGTCTTTTTTTAAAGTTGTTTAGAAAATTATAGAAATATTAATTGTGTTACTATTCTACTTTCTTTTAAATATGCCATATGATGGGTGAATTTTAAGAATAATTTTATTTTAATAATCTAGACCATACAACATAACATTAATTAGTTAAGCGGTTATTTTTCTTAAAACTCATTAGTAACAATTTACTTAATTTAATTTTTTAATAAATCTTCAGTTTACTTTATTTTTCAAACTAATTGATATTTATTTATTATCTTCTAATGAGTTTCTTTAATTATAAAAAAAAATATTCCTTTAAAAGTTGTTTCATCCAAACATTTGTCACTTACAGTCCAGTTGATAATTTTTTTTTCTTACAAAACATGTTAAGATGTAATTATTTACTAATAGCTAGGCAACTATCATGCATATCTTATTGAAAATAACTATCATGCACTTCATATAATTTAGTTTTGTAACCACATTTATGAACCTTTACATATTACAACAAAAACAAAAAATAATAGTTTAAATTATCAGGGTGATTTTGCCTAACAACTTATACAACAAAAACAAAAATAATAGTTTATACCAAAGTGATTTCACTAATCTTCCAAACAAGTTATACTTTTTTAGTTTAGTTTAGTCCTATCCTTTGTCGGATTAACATATTAACAGACATTTTGACCTATTTTAAAAATAAAAAAAAAACATATAAATTTAATAAAATAAAATTTAAGTATATATTTTTCAAAACAAAATCATATAATTAAATTTATATTTAAATCATATACAACTATCTGATATATAAATAATACAAATTATAAAATTTAAAAAAAATATTATTTTAATTTTTGTTAATATAATCATTGTTTTATAAATTAGACAAATCCATTATGGGTTGATTCAATTTGAACTAAACAAAATGAAATAAAAATAGTCTAATCCAAAGTAAACTATAGTTTTTTTAGTTTGAATTAAACTGATTTACAAACTTTTTGGATTCAATGATCATATATACTCAACCTATTCTTACCATTATCACCATATGATACCAAAATGAAAACTCAACATAGTATATATTCAAACTTAAAACAAACTTAGTTTATAATAAATACGTATTATTACTCAAATTTGTACATGTAAATGGAAATTTTAAAATAAAAAACTAAATGCAAAATCTAAAATCTAAAATATAAATAAGTGTCGAAATTCTATTTTAACCAAACATCAAAATTATGGAAATTGCATGAAAGCAAAGTTATGATGAATGAGACATAGTAGTTAGATGAATGAAAAACTACAAAAGTAAAGACAAAAATAACATAAAGAGAGGCACCTCACCCACACTTCTCTTGGGGAATGTGAAACCAACTCAATCATAACTTTTGACCTTAGTGAGGATAATATGGGTTATTCTTAGGGGTGGGGTCCCACAATTGTGGGGTCATACCCTTTGTAACATACTTAGTTTCATTTGTAATTTGAAGCTGAGATAAGGACATTTTGGTACTCTCGTGACCCACACTTGTTTGGCCCTATAAGGCTGAAAGATTTTTCTTTTGATCAAACGAAAGTGAAGAATTTAGAAAAGCAAAAAAGTATGAGTCGACAATAAAGGAAAAGAACCCTGGGATGCTTCATTTCTTACAAAGATATCAAAATAAATAAATTATTAGTTTTCCATCTTAAAATCTTCACCAAACACCATGTTAGAATCATGATATTCCTCTTTGAATTTTGAATTTTCAATCAGGTTTAGATAATGATTTTATTATTTTTTAAGGTTTTATATTTGTTGATTAATTTCACTTGGTTAAAAATTTAAGTCTATAATTTACAGTTTTAACACCTTATTGTCTTTTGATATTGATATATAAAATATGTAAACTATATATATATATATATGCTACTAGTTTCAGCACTGATGTATCATGGTGAGTTGATCACAGATATAACAAATCCTCTTTTGGTTTCAGGAATTATATCACATATTTTAGATTTTAGCATTAAAAAGATTTTTATTGTGTAGAAAGACTAAATGTCTATGAAAATTATTTTGCTTCAACAGTTAATCAACTTATAAAGGTTGTGTAATAAACTATTAAATAAATATTTATTTTGTATATTATTTGTAAAATTTATTTTGAAAATAGCCTGAGGAGTATTACTTTATTAATAAATTTTTAGAGTTAACTTATTTAAATAATTGAATTCATTAATTATAAAATTAATTCAAATAAAATATTTTATCAAATCATTATTATTTTTTATTTATTTATTTTAAGTACTGATTTTATAATTTATTTTCTCAAAGTACTAATATCAATAAAATGAATAAATGTAACATCCTATTTAAATAATAACATAATTAAATGAAATCTTACACCGGATAATATAAAGAGCCAAGTTGCGGAGTATAAGGTCACTCCTTACAGTTATTCAAGGTACTTAAAAGAAAATATTAAAGCTCACTACAATGCCTACAACCCAAAAGGAGTAAGAGATAGCCAATATTCAAAATAAAGCTTTAGGGACAATACAATACACGGGCCTTAGCCCTAAAGAAAAACCCAAATAAAACGTGAAGTTCAGCCCAAGTAGACTATGCAGCGGAGTCATCTCTCTCCTGTTGACCACGAGTACCTCTCGCATCGGCTCCCATCAATAAATTGATGATCATCGCAAAGGTAGAAGAACAACATACAAGGCAATCAAACAAGCAAAGGGTAAGTTAAAGCCAAAAAGATTTCATCATGCAATCAGATATACTTTCACAGTCCAATATACACAAATCATCCAAGCGTGTTATGACCTTGAAATCAATACACTAAGACTCGACTCGACTCATCCGGATACATATAACCTAGTCGGATTCAGCGGATGCTCGCACTTGTGGTGGATACCTCTACTCACCCCCGAGCTATGTGTTACAAGTGTTACAATGAATCAATTCCCTCACACACAAGGTTAGCCCTTGATGAGTTTCAGGCCTCTTGCTACTCTCACTACAGGAGTCAGTCCGCTCTAAGTGAGACTAACTGACTCTTAGAGTGTCAGGATGCAATCCTTACCTTGAATCCTTACCAAGTTATATAGATGAGGCACCACCATGGACACCCACTAATAGGGTCCATAGAATTACGTCTCGACCACTGAGGCACGACCAGGAAGTCTCACCTAGAGACTCATGGATTTACGTACTGACAACATACCAATCACATTCCAAACAAACAAATAATATTGATCATGCATTTAACACCTCACGCCATCCTTTGTAATCCATCCTCATTCATATTCCATGTTGATTCCATACCATCTCATTCTTCTCAATTCGGGGATATAGAACTTCACCTCATACCAATACCATGCCATCAATGTAACATTATTGTTCATACCGAATTCATGACCACATATAACCAACCATTTCATTGAAATCGCATGCCAAGATTTATCCAAGTTCATCATTCACAATCCATGAATCACATCACTCATGCAAATTCATTCATCTCATACTTTATAAATGCATACCAAGACATACATATATCACAAAATAGTATTCATCTCAAATAAATGAGTGTCAACGTTTAAGTACTTGCAATTCCATACAATCAAGCACAACCCACAACCATAATTCTTACACCAAAATTCCTAAGAAAATTTATTATCACGAAACCAAAATCATTGCAGTAATGCGTGACACAATTTTCAAGCTACAGACATCTAATCGACGATCCAACCGGTCAAACCATAACATAGCATGTTATGAACCACATGTCAAAATTTGAGCTCAATCCAACGGTTAATGAGTCGGAAAAGTCAATTTTACTAAAACTGCGCATATTAGAAAAATACACAGTCGCCCAGCGAGCCAAGTAACTCGCCTAGCAATTGTGCGACGCATCAGAATACGAGAAATGACGTCAAACATCACAATTTCATTAATATTTGAACCCTTAACTCAGAAATATACCAAAACTAACGTTTTCCAATCATTTAAGCATAAAACAGAAACAAAAACAAACCACATGTTTCAAAAATGCGAAAAAGAACCTAGCTTCCCTTACCTGGAAAAGCTAATATTGGACTTCGACTCTTAAGCCAGCGAAACCAGTAGCTCCAAGGACAAATCTATGGACTGAAACAGTGGCAAGACAAAGGAGATTGGATTCACACAGTGAGTCCCAACATAAACCACGAAAACAACTTAGAAATGCTAGGTTCGAGAACTAACTTACGGGAACAGGAGACAGAGGTTAAGCTCACTTGAACTTGGGTAGATCTCCAAACCCTAGCAGAGGTTCTGTGGAGAGAAAATGGGTGAGTTAGGGCACTAATTTTTTTTCAGAATGACTTGCAATTGAGGGACCTTGGCTGCTTTAGGGGCCTTGGCACTCTATGGGTCAGCCCTTTAGGTCCAACAGTGTGACAACCCTTAACATTAGGACACTCAATAACAATGGGTCTTACATTAAATAATTTATCAGTTATTTTGTTATTTTAAAACAACATGAAAATAAAAAGTAAATATATTTTAAAAAAATTCTTGTAAACTTTTTTACAAAATTATTATTGGAAAAAACTTATTTACAAATTCAATTTGTGTAAGTCACCCTAAAAAATTTCTATAAACTTTTTTATTGTATTTGTTTTTCGTTTTTTTTTGTAAAAAATTTATGATGAATTTTTCACATGAAAATTTACAGCAAATATTTTTCATTATAATTTTTACAATAAATTTTTTATCAAATCTTGTAGTAATTAATTATTTACAAATAAGTCACCTGTCAAATAAAATATTTAAAAAAAGCAAAAGAATTTCTTCTTATAAATTATCGTAATATATTTACAAGAAAAATCTCGCCAAATAGAATAAATTATAGTGGTAAAGATAGAACAGTTCTTTATTTTTTTTCTTTCGATTTGTATCTTCATTTTAGACTTTAATAAGGAGTTTCAAATTTTAATAATTAATTACGTATATTTAAAAACTACTAAAACAGAATTATTTTATTATCTTAAATAAAATTTCAAAATATAATTTCACTGTTGAATATTAAACCTTTAGGATTTTGAATGAAATTTCACGAAAAAAAAAATGTGTATAAACGAAGTAAACCTTGGATTATTTGATTCTCTTTTTTATTTTTTTGTTGTGTTGGGTGTTTTTTAGTATAAGAATGAGTAAAAGGAGTGAAGTTGATGAATGTAATTAGTATAAGAAGTTATGTACTTTTAGATTTTTGCTATTTTGTTATTATTATATGACCTAACTTTATATTTTGTGTATTATTTTCCACTATTAATGTTTTTATTAATATGTATTAAAGTGAGTGGATATATCTTGAGAAAATTTTGGAACAATCAGTAATGGATTAATTTATAGATGAAAATGATATTTTGACATTAAAATTTGATTGCGTTTTGATATGGCTGATGTGGCATTTTCAAAATTAATTTTTCATTTGGGTTGTTGAAGTGTTTATTTCGATGAGTTAAGGAAAATCTAGGTCTTGATATTCTTTTTCCACCAGAGTCGGCTGACTATCACAAATGATACCTACTTACGTGTGTGTTCGAATTGAAGGAAATAGAGAAAAAAATGAAGGTGAGAAGTTGCCGTTTTCAGTCGTCCATGTTCTGCGAACTAAGCAACATTAGATTATGTGATTATCCCTTTTTTTTCTGGTGGTTGTGTTTGGTGTTTTTGAATATAAGAATGATGACTAAAGGTGGTGAAATTAGTGAATGTAATCAATAGAAGAAGGCCGTATGAGCTATTGGATCTCTGTTTTTTAGGTCATTATTATATGACCTAACTTTATATTTTTGTAGATTTTTTGGTCATTATTTGATTGTACAATCATGACCAAAAAAGCAGAGGTTCAAATGCACATATCTTTTTCTACCGACTATATTCACCAACTTCACCACATTTAGTCATCATTCTTATATTCAAAAACACCAAACACAACCAACGGAAGAAGGGAGAATGACATAATCCAATGTTTGCTTCATTCACATAACATGGATGATTGAAAGTATCATATTCTCACTTTCATTTTTCCTTTGTTTCCTTCAATTCAAACACACATAGAGATATCTTATTGACAGAGTATCCTAACGAACATATGGTCATGTTGAAAGAGGAGTATCAAGACCTAGATTTTTTCTAAACCATCCAAATAAACACTTCGAAAACCCGAACAAAAATTATCCTATATCAAAATATTTCAATTTTTTGTTCTGTCACAATGGATAAAAGTGGACAAATCAATAATTAAAGAATTTTATTTTTTAAAAATACCACATCAGTCGTGTCAAAACTAAATCAAATTTTAATGTTAAAATATATTTTTCATATATAAATTCATCCATTACTGGTTGTTCAAAAATTTTCACAAGATATATCACTCACTCTATTAAAAACATTTGAAAGTTTTATATCTAGTGTATGTTACCACTTATATGTTTACTACACATTTATGCTTTCTTCTCTTGCATACTTTTTTTGTTGTTGACCCTCTGCTGATCTCACACGTCATTATCTCAGATTTCAATTAATTTGAGCATCCAAAACTACCTAACTAGTACCTACACTTACATCACAGTTCAACCCTCATCCATTCTAAAACTGAATTTCCCATATATTTTATTCAACCACTGCTTATCCAAACATTGCACTACTGATGTTGAAATCTTAACAAACACCTAGGTTGTTCTACCACTTCCAATAAATTAACTTTCTACTTTTTCTAACAGATTAAATACGTATGTATTTTAAACTTAAATGTCAAATTCGAATTCATTTATATTTTAAATTTAAATATATTTTAGTTTACAAATTCTGAAAATAAATAAATAAATATTTTTTATTTTAATAATGTCATTCTTTTACGCATTAAACAAAGTTTTAAATCTATATTTGAACTACGAGCACAAACATTAAATTGAAATATCAATGTCAAAAAAATTTAATACAACAAATTAAAAATTGTATCTATTTAATTTTAATATTTAAAAATCAAACTATATCAAAATTTTAGAAGATATACTTCTAATTTCACGTCAAATGACTAATATATATATATATATATATATATATATTATATTTAATCATTTTCTAATAAAAAAATTAATTTGAGGTGAAACTTATGTGATTGTTTCTGGCTAACAGTTGTATGTTTCTTTTCAAGAGGTTTGTTGCATGCCATTATCCATTATCCTTTACGTTTTATTTTATAAATTTTTATTTATGCTTAAATCATATCCATTGTTTCCATGCCTATTGTTTTATTTTATGTTATAGTATACCTCGTGTAACGTGCAATTCTCATCCACATTTTATGCCTTTCATGTCTATTTTCGTAATATTACAACTCTACATAACATCAATGTTTCTGTCAAAATATTATATATATATATATATATATATATATATATATATATATATATATATATATATATATATATATATATATATATAAAAGGTAAAAGAAATTGACTTTGAAACATCAAGTATATTTTATTTCTGATACTTTAATTTACTTTTTTTTTATCATTTTTAACTCATCACTTTAATTACTATTAAATTACTTAATTACTATTAAATTACTTATTTTGGTTCATTTTATTGATGTGATATAATAATCTAATAATAATTAAAATAATAAATTAAAAATAATAAAAAAAGAAAGTTAACATATTATTATCCATTTCAAAATTCACTATTAAGTTTGATTGATCCCTAGAAAGGACCTGGGAGATGGTGTGCAACCCTTCATGTGTTACAGCTAGCATGCATCAAGCCCCTCAAAATAACATTTTCACAGAATATGAAAAAAAGGAGTTGTTTAATAGATATATTTTGAGTGACTCAAATAAGAAAGCTTTCGCTAAATCTTTATTGCATAGCACATCACATGATGTACTTTAACACCAAACCTTACAATCAACAGAACCATAAGAGGAACAAATATAGATCAACTTCCTTAGAAATGAAATTTCCCTTTTATGAGAGCAATATTAAAGATTGTATGAATCATCCTTCTTCATTACTCTGAAAGTGACATTTTTACCATATAAGAAAATATGGGAAGGGTTGAATAGATGAGTTTGAATGCCCCAATCGAGTAGTATTATGCAAAGATAATGTGCTTTAGTTTCACAACCAACCTCAAAAATAAATGTACATGGTGAACAAAATTAGCTTCTTTAGATTATTTAGGTTAGGTTAGAAATTTAAGAGTGAAATCTAAATCTCATATTAAATAAAAGTAAATAATTGAACACAATTTAATAATAAAAGTAAATTGTTCAAGGAAAGGATGTCATAATATTTTTATCTTGATAAAAATAAGTATGAATTAAAATTTAAAAATGATTAATAAAAAATAATTAATTTATAAAATTGAAAATGACATTTAAATTTATTTTTGTTAATGACATGTCATTCACATCAAATTGTTTTCGATTTTCAATTCTTTGAAAATTTTTATTTGGTGAATTATTTGAAAAGTTATTGATCATGTATAATGGTTTGTATAATCCTATAAGTTAATTTTTGTTTGATTTGTTGGGTTGCAGGTACACGAAATTTGAAGGGGTAGGGAAAGCTTTGATGGAGTTTCTTGTAGTCTAAAATTTTTGGTATCTTTAGTTTTAAGGGATCGAAGATTCTCAAATACACTCTGAAGTAAGCTGCATTCGAAGAGAAGGTTAGTAGAAAGTTTCCATTTTTGGGTTTGGGGCGTGTAATTCCATTTTTATTGTTGGGAGTTCTGATTGTATTTGGTAACTTGGGGCAAAATGTGCATTGTGCAGAGAAAGATAATCCCTTTCGGACTTAGGGTTTAGACAGGGTATGCTTAGGTATTGTACGTTGTGGGAAGTTTATAATGGTGAGTTGTTACTTTTGTACGTTGAGTTTGCAGTTTAAGGAGGAGAAATTGTACGTGATTATAAACATTTAGGTTTATTTGCCTTATGTTTTACTTTTCACAATATGTTGGAACTGACCCTGTTGCCCTTTGCAGTGAAGCTACTTTGTGGTGCATTAGGGAGAAATGGATATAATTAGATGATGTCTCTCACAATTTTCAGTGAATCAAAGATTGATAAAGAACTTTTGCTGTCCACATGTGTGAGTATGATGATGAACAAATATTTCTCATATATTTAATCTTAAGTATGTAACAGAGATGGAAATACAACATGGTTCAGCAGATATAAAAGTTATTTTGTTTCTTTTCACCATTCTTCTCTTTTCATGTTATGGTTCTCTCTTATGCTTTTGTAGTTTAAAGGAACACTGTTACCAGGACACACGTAAAAACATCGATCATAACGACCGTGAGAATCATCATAATCATAGTTTTAACAAGTGCTGGTTTTGCAAATGTCATCATATTGATTTTCAACCCAATAGCAGCTAACAAATGTTGATCCAAGTTCAAGTCATATGAGAAAAGAACCATTTTCCTGTTTCCTTTAACTGTTCACGAGCTTTCCAAGGAAGCAAGACAATCTTCAATCTGAGAGGTGAAGGATGAGAGAAGCTCTGCTCCAGTCTTGATTGAATTGCAGGTACACAATACTTGAGAGGGTAGGGGAAGCTTTGATAGAGTTTGATGTATTAATCTTGAATTTTTTGTATCTTTAGTTTTAAGGGATTGAATACGCTCAACTAGAGTCTGAAGTAAGGTGCAATCACAAAGGTTTACAATCTGAAGAGACAAGGGAAGGTTGGGTGGAATTTGAAGTGAATAGCATGCGGAGACATTTAAAGTTGAAAGCAACGGTGGAAGCTCTGGTAGACTCTCAAGTGACACGCAAAAGGAAGTATTTAGAGTTTGAAGGGAAAGAGGAAGGTTGGGTAGAGTTTTGAGTGATTTTGAGAACGAGACATCTAAAGTTGTTAGGAAAGGGGGAAGCTCTGCTATATTTTCAAGCTTCTCGCAACCACGCATGTATAGAAACTTCAATTCACTGTTTCTCCAAAGTGAAGAATGCAACCTCCTCTCAGAATTGCTTGGAAGTATGGCCAAGGAGATGCAGCTATTAAGATCCAATATCTGAAGCTTTGGCAGAGAGAAAATAGATGAATGCAGGCTTCTCAAACTAGAACAACCACTGAGGTACAGTTCTTCAAGTCTTATGGCTCCTGATAAATCTGGAAGCTCCTTTAACTTCATGGCCCAATGGAGAATAAGTCTTTTCAAATTCGCTAGATTCTGTAATAAAATGAAAAGAAACGAAGATGTCACATGAATTTACCTTTATAACAGTGAGACTCATGTATTTACCTTCACTCCATCCCACAGCTTTCTCAATCTGCTCTTTCTAAATTCCAATATAACAAGTTTTTCAGCATTAAAACTCTCTGGCAAGGACTTCATAGGGAATTCCTCCCAACAGACAAGTCTTAGTTCAGTGGCCAAAAAGTGAGCTCCTTCACCAAGAATAACTTGGTGGTAAGCATTTCCATCTACCCCCGAAATTTCCAGAAATTTTAATTTTCTCAAAGCAAATATTTGAGGATTTAACATTTGCTTCTTAGTTGATGTTGTTGGGTTATCAGATGTCAATTGAACATGCATGCTTCTAATGGCCTCACTAACCTGTCATCAACCCAGAAAAAAAATTTCAAACATCAAAAAGGCCACACATTTCTCACTTAATAGAAACCAAACCTTAATTAGGAGCAAGATATTGTATTTAATGAGGCTTTAACCTTTTCATTTTTCAAAGCTTCACTGATGTCATTAGGATCCCACAACCGACTGCGCCTTCCAGGATCTTCAACACACTCATGGCGAACAATCTCCCAAGCCATTTCTTGTAAACTATCATGCATTGATACAGTATTGTCCTCTGAGATTGTTATGAGAGCTTTGTCTTCCAGTCTTCTTAACTCAAAAGCCACTGAATTATCACTTTCATTGTCTTTCAATAAACATTTCAGATCACCCACCTGCACTGGTACAAGCATTCTAAGAAAGAAACATGCCAAATCTAGAAACATTTGTTGCTCTTTGCGATCTAAGCTGTCATAACTCAGTTTCATTACATCATAAACTTCTCTTGGAGGCATTGTTTTTAGCTTGCCCAACAAACTTTCCCATTCTTCCTTATTTCTTCCTTGAAGAAGATGAGCCAAAACTTTAACAACTAATGGATTGCCTTTCGCATAATCGACTACCAATTTTGATATCTCACCGTATTCCTTTGCCTCATTACTTTCACTAAAGGCATTCAAGTTGAAAAGTTCAAGTGCTTCGTCAGAACTAAATTCTTTCACCTTGTATGTCTTACTGACTCTGTTAATCCTAAGCACTTGCTCATCCCGAGTTGTCACAATCACTGTACTACCCATACCAAAATTTTCAAGACTTCCCAACAGTTTTTCTATGTGATCTGAATCATTCACATCGTCAAGAACAACAAGAACCTTCATACAACCAATTCTCCTAACAATATTTTCAGGCAAGGAATTTGGAGTGTCAATATCCACTTCATGTCCTAACAGTCTAGAAAACATAATTTTCTTCAAATGAATTAGTCCATGTTTGTTTGATTGATCTCTTTCATTGGCTAAGAAGTAAGATCCTTGATATTGAGATCGTAGTCTATGAAATACTACTTCTGCTAGGGTTGTCTTACCAATACCGCCCATACCCCAAATTCCAATGAGATGAGTGGCTTTTGGTTCATCACTTATCCATGATTTCAAAGTAGCAATTTTTTCATCGATTCCAACGAGTCCTTTTGTGTTAACTTGGTGTTTATCCAACCTCTTCAGAACAAGATCCACAATTTCTTTAACCACCTCAGCATCATTTCTATACGACACAATAAAGAGACATGAAGTGTGGGTTAAAATCGATGTCGTTGATTGGTTCTATTACTAGTGTGTAACCCATATGTACAAGCTTCTTGTTTGGCTGTGAAATAATTATTTATATTTTGATACGTTCTCATACGAATTTTCAATAGGAAAGGAAATCAAGGGAAGTTACTATGAAATGTGATGAAAGATATACTTGGTGTCGGTGTTGGTTCAAACATATAGCACTACATTTGGCAATTTAAGAAACCATGTTATGATAACAACATGCATGATGCATATAGCTAAAAAAACAACTAGAAATTATGGAACAATTATAACAAAAATGAGCTTACCGAAATTTGGAGGATTCAATTCCAGATAAATCAGCAGATTTTTTCAAAGCATCTTTCCACATTTGCACCTGACTCGTATAGTTTAGTCGATGGTTAGCAAAGGCATTTTCGTAACTTCCAGATTGATGTCTTACATCTGTGGGTGCCACTTTGTAGAAAACAGGAATTACAATCCGTTCATATTTCTCTTTACATTCAACTATTTTCAGAATTTCTTCTAAACACCAACGAGAAGAAGCATAATCTGGTGAGAAGATGATCAACGAAATGGCTGATCTTTCAATGGCTGCAACAAGTGATGGCCATATTTCTTCTCCGCTCTCAAGTTTATCATCTACGAAGCCATTTATTTTCTTCTTGTCAAATGCCTCAGTCAGATGGCTAAGAAACCCGTCACGGATTTCCTTGCCCCTAAAACTAACAAAAACATCGTACTTTATTTCTGGAACGTTGCTGTCTGACATGGTTTCTCCTCTTCACGTTTATATTTTTGAAATAAAACAACACGGGTGAAAAATAAAGAAGGAACAAAGAGATAACTGAAGAGAATGGTGTTGAATAAGGTGGCTTAAATAGACTTATATCAAATTGGAGGTGTCTTGGCTGCATCGTATAATGTTTTTTTAAGTTTACTGATATTGTCTGTTGTTTAGAATTTGAGACTGACACTAATTATTTGATGCGTTCAAACTCATGTGTTCACTTGTTCTTATTGTCTATTTGATATTTGCGAGTTAAATAGTTTGGAAATTTGTATCTTTGCATAACCTTCTCATTGTATTCATCAATTTAAGTACTCTGAAAAGGACATTTTGGCTATGTAGGGAGAAAACGGGTACTTGATAAAAAAATTGGATTCTTGCTAAATTTTTGTTGCCGTCCATTTGTTTTTTTCCTCTAGAATATATTAATATGCATTGATTTTGATGTTTTTGAAATATATTAATAACTTTTTAACATATCAAAATAAATATATTTTAAAGTCGCAAAAGAAGAACTTCAAATGTCCATGTAAGAGTATGATAAATTTAACCATTTGATCATTATCATAGTCTCATCATACTCAATTCTGTGACTTATGAGTTACAAAACCTTAAAAATTGTTCTTACAACGCAAAGTGATCAACATTCGTTTAAATAAAAATACCTGGAACATTATGAGGCACAACCCAGATCCATTTGTTTAATGAAATTGAGACACTGATTCTCACAATTCAATTTGCTGAGTGTTATACGCTGAGATGCTTACTCCAAATCCTTTTAAAACCTCCTGCGGCAATTCATGATAATTATCATAGAACTCGATTCGTGCCCCTACTGTAACATTGATTTTAAATCTCTTTTGTTCTCTGGCTATGTTATTTAAGGTGACAGAACATCTTTGGTCGAACATCACACACACGTGATATGACCAATCTGAATAATAATCTGTGTAGATTTTGACACTGCCTATTTTACCTTCACCAACATCAACATTGCTTATAGTGATGTTAAATTCAAGTCTGCCAGTGATATCTGTTTCATGGAACTTATTAAGGACGAAGCAAAAAATGAAGCCAAATAATTCGAAAGGTGAAGCAGAAGAAAGATCGATTATTATATCACCATTTGTTTCCGTGTGCTTGAACCACGCTGGAACACTGCTTCCTGGGTACACGTAAACACCTTGATAAGAATGATAATTATATTCATAATCATTGTAAAATTCATGTTCTTGACTTGGTGTAGGGAGAGGCTGGTTTGCAAGTTCCATGAGATTCACTTCTGCATTCACCACAATAGCCTCCGCAGAACTTTCATCCAAGTTCCTGCAATTCCAGAAAAGATACCGCTTCTTGTTTTCCGTTAATTGTTCATCAGCTGTTGAATGAAACGACACAGTCTCCAATGATTTGCAGTCAACAGCATTTAGAGTTTTAAGAGACGATGGAAGCTTTGGCAGATTCTGAAGTGAATTGCACTTGCTGACTTCTAGGGTTTTAAGGGACGGAGGAAGCTCTGGTATTGTTCGAAGCTTGTTGCAATTGTTCATGTCTAGATGTTGCAGTTGAGTGAGATTTTTGAAGGAAGAAGGTAACATCTCAATGTCACTTCTCGTTAGATGCAGCGATTTAAGCTTGCTGTGGCATTCAAACGATGAAGGAAGTACTTTGACCTTTGTAAACCCTAATCTCAGTTCTTTCATATTCTGTGATATCAGTGAAAACTCCCTTAGATTGTTGCAAAAATCAAGGTTGAGATAACTGAAGTTGCAAAACTGAGAATTGCTTGTAAGTAGGGTTAGAGACTCGCAGCCCCAAAGGTCAATACTTTCGAGTTTGGGCAGAGAGAAAATAGACGAATCCACACTAGTCAACATAGAACAACCCAAGAGGACCAGAACTTCAAGATTTGTTGCTTGTGATAAATCTGGCAGCTTTTTCAATTCCTTGGAGTGCATAAGGTCAAGCTCTTTCAAATTCACCAGATTCTGCAAAACAGTGAAACAAAATGAAGATATCTCAGGTGAAGTTAACTGAAAATAATTACATGGTAGCACACAAATTTATACCTTCAGTCCCTCCCAAAGTTTTTCCATTCTTCCGTGTTGTAACTTCAATATCACAAGTTTATCCGTTGAAAAATTCTCTGGCAAGGATTTCAGTGGATAATGCAACCCACAAAGAAATCTAAGTTCGGTTTCCAAAAATTGAAGCTCTTCAGCAAGGGGATAAACTTGATCAAACAAATCATCATTATTTTCCACAGAAATTTCTAGAAACTGTAGTCTGCTGCTCATCTCAGCAAATATACCAGGGATTAGCTTTTTCTTCCCAGTTGTTGGCAAGTGGATTCGTAAGCTTCTAATGGCACAAAGACACTGCCATCAATGTAAGAGAAACAAAATTATTGCATGTTTGAAGAAAACTATAAAATGTTATTCAAAAGATGTTATATATATGTACTTAGACTTTAACCTTGTCATTTTTCAATGCTTTGTAAACGTCATCATTTGGATCCAACAACCAAGTGCTGCTTCCAGGTTTTCTAGATTCTTGATGAACAATCTCCCAAGCCATTTCTTGTAAAGCATCATGCATAGAAACAAAGTTATCATCAAAGGAAGTTATAAGAGCTTTATCTTTCAGCCTTTCTAACCCTACAACTATTGTATCATCATTTTCATCCTCTTTCAGTAAATACTTTAGATCACCAGCGTTTACCCTTACATGGGATCCAAGAAAGAAACATGCCAGGTCTAAGAATATTTGCTTTTCTTTGCGATCTAGACCATTATAACTGAGTTTCATCACGTCATAAACTTCTGTAAGAGACATTTTCTTAAGCTTGTGTAACTCACTTTCCCATACTTGCCTGTTTCTTCCACAAAGAAGACGAGCTAAAACTTTAACAACTAATGGAATGCCATGAGCGTAATCGACCACCCTCTGCGATAGCTCATTGAACTCCATCTCATGATCACTTTGGTTAAAGGCAATCAAATTGAAAAGTTCAAGAGCTTCCTTTGAACTGAATTCATTGACCTGGTAGATCTTATCGACTTTGTTGGCCTTCAACACTTGCTTATCTCTAGTTGTTACAATTATTCTTGTACCCGATCCAAAATTATCAAGAGTTCCAAGTAACTTTTCTGTGTGATCTAAATCATTCACATCATCAAGAACAATAAGAACCTTCATACAACTAATTCTCCTTAGAATCTCCTGAGGCAACGAAGTTGGTGTGTCAATTTTCACGGCATGTCCTAATAGTGCAGAAAACATTTCATTTTTCAAAGAAATTATTCCATGCCTGTGTGATTGTTCTTTTTCATTGGCTAAAAAGTAACAACCTTCATATTCAGAACGTAGTTTATTAAATACTTGTTCCGCAAGGGTTGTCTTGCCAATACCAGCCATACCCCAAATTCCAATGAAAGTGGTGTCCTCTGGGTCCTTGCGTATCAACAGCTCTACCTCTACGATTTTTTCTTCAATTCCTACAAGCCCTTTTGACTGAATGAAGGGTTTAACCAGTCTCGTCATCACACTTTTAAAAATACTTTTAACAACTTGGGCATCATCTCTGCGTGACACAAACAGAGAGATGTTTTAGTAGAAATGATGATGACTACTAAAAAAAACTCATTTTTTACCAATTTTGTGTTGAAAAATTTTTCATAAAAAATAGTTACAAATTTTGTTGTGAAAAAAACTTTACAAGAAATTATTACCAATTTTTTTTTTCAAAATATTTTGTATTTTTCACAACAATTTTTGTAGGAAATACTTGTTAATTTTATAATTTTGTAGGAAATAATTATCCACAAAGTAATTACCTATCAATTAAGATACTTAGAAAAAATGGCAAAAAAAAGTCATTTCTTGCAAAATTTTTTAACAAATTTGCAAGAAAAATTTCATGTAATATGAGAGTTTCTAGTAGTGGATCATGAATATTGCAAAATTACACCACTTTTAACTCAAAATTTGAAAACACTAAATTTATAGGTCTTTTTTCTTATATAGTATTTGACTTGTTATTTCTACTCAATATAAAACTTAGACTTAGAGGTGTCAATTTGGCCCCTAGCCCACAGGTCAACCCTCACCCACTCTTCATTAAGCCCCCTTTTAGGGGGTCCCAAATGAGGGGTCAAAAAAGAGTCCCAGCCCACAAAGCCCCCTCTCTAGTGGGTTAGAGCCAGTGCTAAGATGGGTTAGGCCCCTTTAAATAATACTACATTAAGCCAAAGTTAAAGATCAAGCCGAGCGACCCAGACGGGTCCGTAGACCTAGACAGGTCGTCGGACCTGGACGGACCCGAAGACCCGGACGAATCTTAAGATCCGAACAAGTCCGACGACAAGGACGAACTCGACGACCAGGACAAGCGCGAAGACCCCAGACTGGCCCAACAAACTGGACAAGCCTGAAAACCCATACGTGCTCGGAAAAGCACGATGACTGGGACTGGCCCGACGATCCGGATGAACTTGACAATCCGGACGAGTCCGATGACACAAACAATCCCGAAAACCCGGACGGACTCGACGATCCGAACGGGCCCGATGATCCGGATGGGCACCACGATCCAGACAGGCCTGATGATCCAGACGGGCTTGACAATCAGGACAAGCACGACGACCTGGACAACCCAGACGACCCGGACGTTCCCGACGAGCCGAACAGGCCCGAAGAGCCGGACGACTGGATGAGCACGACGAGTAAGATGAGCCTGACGATCCAGATAGACACGACGAGATGGACGAGCCCGACGATCCAGACGGGCTCAACAACTCAGACAAGCATGACGATTAGAACGAGCCCGACGACCTGGACTTACCCGACGACCCGGACGAGAACAATGACCAGGACGAGCCCGACGACCTAGATAGGTTCGATGATTCGAACAGGGCCAACAATCCTGACAGGCCCGATGATCTGGACGGGTCCGACGGTCTGAACGTTCCAAACGACCTGGACAAGCACGACACCCCAGACAGGCCCGTCTAGATCGTCGTGCCTGGACGGGCCCATCAAGGTCGTAGTGCTAGTCTTGGTCATCAAACTCGTTTGGATCGTCGGACTCGTCTTGATCATCGGGCTTGTCCGGTTCGTCGGACTCATTTAGGTTGTTTTCTTATATAGTATTTTGACTTGTTATTTCTAGTCAATGTAAAACTTAGACTCATACTTATTTTATTTTCAATAATTTCTCCCTTTTTCTTTATATATTTTTCTAGAAGTGTAAATTCTATTTTTTAACTAGTGTAAATTCTAGAATCCTTGCCAGAGAAATTTTCTGCAGAAAAACTTGTAATCTTGAGATTGCCACACACTAGAATGGAAAAACATTGGCTTGGAGTTAAGGTAAAATGAGTCTCACTAGTATCATTTTTTTCTTCTTTATTTGAGAAATAAGAAATTAAGTAATCAAGCTAGTGTAATATCTTCATTTTTTTCAACTTCTATTACAGAATCTGGTGAATTTGAAAGAACTTGACCTTTCTAAATCCAAGAAGTTAAAGGGGTTGCCAAATTTATCAAAAGCCATAAATCTTGAAGTGTTGATTCTCAGGAGTTGTTCCACGTTGAGTAGTGTTCACCCATCTATTTTCTCTCTGCCTAAACTTGAGAAGTTGGACCTTCAGAGATGCGAGTCCTTTACAGTACTTGCAAGCTGTTCCAATTTGCATGGCCTCAGTTATCTCAACCTTGATTTTTGTGAGAATCTAATGAGATTCTCACTGATTTCAGACAATATGAAAGAACTCGGATTGAGATGTTCAAAGGTGAAAGCACTTCCTCCATCATTTGGACACCAAAGAAAGCTTGAATTGCTTCATCTGGAAGAAGTGGCATCGAGAGGTTACCTTCTCTGAAAAATCTCACTCAACTTCTACATTTAGATGTATGCTTTTGTGATAAGCTTCAAACAATAGCTGAGCTTCCACCGTTCCTTGAGAATCTGAATGTGCAATATTGCACTTTACTTCAAACTATACCAAAGCTTCCGTCATCACTTAAAACTCTAAATACTGAAGCCTGCACTTCACTTGAGACTCTACCAGAGCTTCCTCCATCCATTGAAATCCTTAACGTTGAATCATGCTCTTCACTTGGGACAATACCAGAGCTTCCTCCAAGTCTTCAAACTTTAAATGTCCAATGTTGCCATTTACTTCGAACTATACCAAAGCTTCCCACATGCCTTAAAACTCTATACACCAAAAACTGCATTTCCCTTCAGAATCTACCTCAACTTCCCCCACTCCTTGAAACTCTAAATGCTACATACTGCAAATCATTGAAAAGTGTTATGCTTCCTACAGAAAAAGCTGGAAAACTAAAGGAAAACATGGTGAAAAAGGTTCTTTTCTGGAATTGCTCAAACTTGGATAAACATTCTTTAGAATCTATACGGTCAAATATGAAAACCAACATGGAGAAATTTGTTGCAAACCATCCATCTACACCAGATCACAATCATGTTGAAAATTACAGTGATTATGAATATAATTATCATTCTTATCAGGCTGTGTACGCGTATCCAGGAAGCAATTTTCCAGAGTGGTTGAAGTATAAGACAACAGAAGATTATATTATAATTGATCTCCCTTCTACTATGATTTCCTCCCTGGCTGGCTTCATTTTCTGCTTTGTCCTTGGTGAGTTCAAACACACAGACATAATTAGAAGAGTTGAATTCAAGATCACTATAAGTGATGGTGGTGGTAAGGATGAAGGTGAAAGGGAGAGTGTGAGAATGTACATGGATTACTGGGATGACACATTTGTAACAGACAACATATGTGTGATGTACGACCAAAGATGTTCCGACTTCCTACACAGCATATCCAGAAAACTAACAAGCTTTAAAATTACAATGGAAGCACGAATCTCCTTTGATGAAACTTATTATGTAGTGTTGCAGAAGGTCTTAAAAGGATTTGGAGTTAGTCCAATTTCGTTCGACAAATTGTGAAGCTCAAATTATAAGTTTCGTTAAACAAAAGGAGTTGGGTTGTGCTTCATATTATCCCAGGTAATTTCTTCTTGTGGTTTGTGATTAAATTTTGTCTGTACAACAACGTAATTGGTATTACATTCATTCAAGTTACTTACACGAGTTTTTATATTCATAATGATTATTTGAAAACGTATCAGTATCTAAGCATACTCAAAACTAAGGAAGGTGCTGGTATTATTAGTTAGGAACAGTTCAATTCATAAATAGTGTTTATAGGATGTTTCTAGTCCTATTTAACGTTAGAAATGTAAATTAATATCACAATGCAAATCCAAAGTTAAGGAAAAAACAAATTTAAATGATCGTTGCAAAATTCGAATAAGATGGTATGCTTTTAATTTCATGAATTGAACTTCAAGAGTTAAATTAATTATTCACAGGTGAAGAATGAAGAACTCAAGAGAGAAATATGAAAAGAAAATTCTGAAATTTCGAAAAAAAAAACAGGAAAAGACAATTTCTAAAATTGAAAAGTTACACAAATGAATTCATTCGATCGAATTAACGCTCATTTAGTCTATATATGAGCTCTCTAGTCACCTATACATGTGGGTTTAATTACGAGTTCTAATTAAAAAGTCCAAACTAAAACTAGGAAGTAGCACAGAAGATGAGAAAAAGTTACATTTAATCTCAATAAGAGGAGGTCAGTCACTCATGATAATGATAATATTTCTTTTTACAATAGCCTGGAGTTGTGAGCAAAAGATTGAGATTTGAATCTTTTTATTACTTGATCCCAAACCTTCTTCTTCACCTCTCTAGCGTTCCTCTCTCTATTCTCTCTTTTAGTGCTATCTTCCAATAGTCCCTTTCAATTAGAATAACTCTATTTATAAAAGAAAAAAACTCATGCTCAGCACGAGTGCAGAGGTTTCCTATGTTAGGTAAACTTAAATGTAGGTAGTTGGAAGTTGCTGTATTAATTGTCTAGGAGATTGTAAAAGGTTGAGAGTGGGTCTAGCTATGATTAAGCATGCAATAGAGTTCATTAATTGTGAGTTAGGTAGTAGTTATATTTAATGAATGTAGTTGAAGGGTTATGTCCAAAGGCCTATAAAAGGACCATGTAGTGCTTCATTTCAATACACAACAAATCTGAATACAAATAGTGTTTATCCAGAGAGACTTGTTTGTCAACAAATTGGCATCAGAGCTTTAGAGTCTGAGAGTCTGAGTGTTTGAGTGAGTTAGAGAGTTTGATCGAGATGGCCAGCTTAGCTAACATCATGCCCCTGCCGAAGTTATCAAAAGGCGTCAACTATGATAACTGGAGCCTGCAGATGAAGGCTCTCCTTGGTTCCCAAGAAGTATGGGAGGTGGTCGAAAATGGGCACCAAGAACCAGAGGATATTGGAGAAATGACGATAGCCCAGATTGCTATGTTAAAAGCAACACGAGCAAAGGACAAAACGGCTTTGTACGTGCTGTACCGAGTTGTTGATGAGTCTGGCTTTGAGAAGATAGCAAATGTTATGTCTTCAAAAGAAGCGTGGGATATTCTTGAGAAGGCATACAAAGGGAATAACCGTGTGAAGCAAGTTCGACTTCAAACTTTTAGAGGCGAGCTTGAAAGGATGAGGATGAAGGAAGATGAAGGGGTTGCCGAATACGTCTCCCGAGTTGAGACCGTAGCGAATCATCTCGGTAGAAATGGAGAGACGCTGCCCGCTTACCGAGTGGTGGAGAAAATCTTGAGGTCATTAACCGACGACTTCGAGAATATAGTTTGCGCAATAGAGGAATCCAAGGATTTAACAACACTCTCGGTGGAAGAGCTTGTTGGGTCACTTGAAGCGCATGAGCAGCGGAGAAGGAAGAAGAAGGAGGAGTCCCTTGATCAAGCACTCCAAGCAAAGGCAACCATTAGGGAGAAAAAGATTCCTTATACTCAGAACACTCGAGGCCGAGGTGGTAGAGGCAGAGGAGGATATGAAAGAGGTCAAGAACAGGTCGGCCAACAAAACTGGCGTGGCAGAGGACAAGGTGGAGGTCGTGGTGGTAGAGGCCGAGGAGGTCATTCGAACAACTCAGGAGTTAAGTGCTTCAAATGTGGTAAGTACGATCATTTTGCTAAAGACTGCTACTCAGGAGTCAAATGTTACAATTGTGGGAAGGTTGAACATTTCGCGAAGGACTGCCGATCTGAAAGCAAGAAGGAAACGAACTTCCTTTCTGAGGATGCTGAGGAAGAAGGAATATTGATGATGTCTAGGAGATCAGGTGCCGAGCTAAGTTCGAGCTGTTCTGACAACTCAGTTTGGTATGTTGATACAGGAGCAAGCAACCACATGTGCGGGGACGAGAATCTTTTTAAGGAGCTCACAAAAGTTGACGCTGGACACGTATCATTTGGAGATGCATCAAAGGTGGCAGTAAAAGGCCGGGTACAATCTGGTACCTGCAGAAGAACAACCGAGTTGGAGAAATCAAAGATGTGTACTATGTACCCGATCTGAAGAGCAACGTATTGAGCATAGGCCAGTTAATGGAGAAAGGCTACTCGGTTCTGATGAAAGACCGAGTACTATAATTGAAAGACAAGTCAGATCGATTGATTGCCCGAGTAGAGATGAAGAAGAACATGTTGTACAAGCTGGACTTGAAAATAGTCTAAGAGAGGTGCTTGAAACTTGATGTGAAGGATGAAGCTATGATGTGGCACTTCCGGTTTGGCCACTTGCATTTTGCTGGACTAGTCGAGTTGGTGAAAAAGGAGATGGTGTGAGGACTCCCGACGGTGGAGTTTGAAAAGAAATTTTGTGAAGAGTGCGTGCTCAGGAAGCATCCAAGGACCTCATTTTCGAGGACTGCCGAGTACCGGGCAAAGGAACAACTCAGATTAATTCACACAGACATTTGTGGACCAATTACCCATGAATCTTACAGTGGGAAAAGGTATTTCATTTATTTCATAGATGATTTTTCAAGAAAAACATGGGTGTATTTTTTGAAGGAGAAATCCGAGGTGTTCCAAGTGTTTAAAAGGTTCAAAGCAATGGTTGAAAAGGAGATCGACATGCCTATCAAATCTGTTAGGTCTGACCGAGGAGGCGAGTTCATCTGATCCGAGCTCATGAAGTATCGTGAGGAGCAAGGAATAAGGAGATTTCTGACAGCACCATACTCACCCCAACAGAATGGAGTAGCTGAGAGGAAAAATCGAACCATACTTGACATGGTTCGTACAATGTTGAAAAGCAAGAACGTGCCTAAGGAGTTCTGGGCGGAAGCAGTGCAATGTGCCATCTATGTGCAAAATAGATGTCCACATGTTAAGCTGAACGAGAAAACACCACAAGAAGTCTGGAATGGAAGAAATCCGAGTGTGTCTCACCTCAAAGTGTTTGGCAGCATTGCTTATGGTCATGTTCCAGCTCAACAAAGGACCAAACTTGAAGATCGAAGCAAGAAGTATGTGTTTATTGGGTACGATGAAAAATAAGAAATCAATGACCATTGCCTCGCAGAGGGTCTTGATGTAAAGAGATCGATGACCATTGCCTCGCAGAGGGCCTCGATGTGACACAAGAAATCAATGACCATTGCTTTGAAGAGGGTCTTGATGTAAAAAGATCGATGACCATTATCTCGCAGAGGGTCTCGATGTGACATAAGAAATCAATGACCATTGCTTTGCAGAGGGTCTTGATATAAAGAGATCGATGACCATGGCCTCACAGAGGGCCTCGATGTAAAGAGATCGATGACCATTGCATCGCAGAGGGTCTTGATGTAAAGAAAAGGAAATCAATGACCATTGCCTCGCAGAAGGTCTTGATATATATAAAAGGAGAACCTGAATTTTGCTTTTGAACTGTCTAATGAAATGCTAATGCCTAATGAAATGTATGTTTATGACTAATAATGGTGTGATTGTGATGCATTTATTATTATATACAAGGAAAGGTGAGGGTAAAGGATGCAAATAGTCTCTCTTTAGTGTCTCTATTTAACATGGGTTTGATGCTTAAAGTTATAAGGGAAAGTATATGTGCTCACAAGGATAGTTCCCTAATACCTAAATATCAAGGTCACTAGAGTTATGGCCCACTTCATGGCATTTCCCACGACAGTTGGTAAACAACAAGAAGTGGGAGTACCAATGAAGCAAACAACTCTAGCTGGGGTTCTCACAATGACCACTTGGGAAGTACATCCACTATGACACTGCTACACAATCCCCTCTAATTCTAAGCAACTCAGACCCGGGTATAGGGCCCCACTCATGTAATGAATAAAA
>Ga0209589_1003022_pt1 | contig 29387 bp, 10 predicted proteins | sample CowpeawhiteBW_FD_187525 | JGI IMG/M metagenome (GOLD analysis project Ga0209589, IMG submission 187525) | Root nodule microbial communities of legume samples collected from California USA - Cow pea white BW (SPAdes) (version 2) | ecosystem: Host-associated > Plants > Roots > Nodule | place: USA...
ATAAAAAGAAATTAACTTGAGATTTCCTTAAAATATTAGGACCGGTGGGATATTTAACCTTTCTTATATCACACTCTCTTTCTTAATTAGGGATATGTAGTAAAAGTATCTATGTAAGAAACATGAAAAAAAAAAAAAACTAACCCCACTTTTAATTCAACTTTTAAATAAGAATGGATAAAGAATAATTTAATGTAATTATGCTCATGTGTTTCTCGCGAATTTAATGTTCTTATCTTAAAAACTTTTTCTTATTATTTTAATAACATATTTTGTCTTTTATTGACTTGATATTTAAAACATTAAACAATAGTCCTGAAAGCAGCGTCACATCAAACTATAACAACAAATATATCAATTATTTATTTATTATAATCGCTAATATTATTTTGCCTAATTGCAATTTTATTTTATTTTTCTTACACAGAAAGAAAGCATGCCATAGAAGTGAAACAGGGACGACGAGACCAAGGCAATCAGGTCTCGCCACTTCAGCTTCTAATACGTCGAAAGTGGTGCAATTTATTTATTCATCTATTTATTTATTTTTAATAATAAATAATAAATAATTATAATTATAATAAATAATAATAATAATAATTATTATTATTATTTTTCTGGGCATAGTCTCTACTAGTAGTAGTTTATAATTTTCATCTCACCAAATCCCAATTCCAATTTCTAATTAAAAAAATTTCACAAGCTCAATTAACACCGCAGCTACAATTACCGGTTACTCTTTTATCTTCTTCGTTTAGATCTCACTTTTTCTGAAGAAACAAAGGGGCGATCTAACCGTCTGCGTGGTCGTTTTACTCAACTCTCAGTGGCGTGGCCATGGCTCCTCCGCCGCAGCAGTCTCATCGATCGCCGTCTCCGTCGCAACCGTCAGGGTCAGTTCCCTGATCCATTGTCCCTGCGTCTTCTTTTCTTTCTTTCTAACTTTCTCTTTATTTATTCGAATGCTGCACAAATTTGATTTGGACTCATCTACGGAAGCAACTGCATCGCAATTGCCGTGGTTTGGTTTCAGATAAATACGAAATTTCTTATGCTTTGGTTTTATCTTGCAACAGGCCTTCAAATGTTTGAATGCGCTTTTCGCTTGGTTGTCATTAACATTAGAGATCCAATGCCGTTCGGTTTTGTCCTATTTGGCGTATAATTGTGAAATACACTGTGTCCATGTGTTATTACTTAAGTAGTCGAGTTATGTACACCGAGCTCGATAGCACGCATAGCATAGTTTCTGGCGGATTCATCCACTTCCGTTATCTTTTCATTTCAGAAAGTATTTTATGGAATGGCTAAAGTGGCTAAGTTAACTACATTGAGTTGGTGCATTAGCTCTTTATGCCCTTTTTTTTAACCTGAAACGAGCTATTGGCAATTAATTGTAGACAACTTAGATTAGATACGGTTGCTTAGTTGCTTTTTGTGTTGTTTTCCGTTCGAAATTGAAGTTTCCAGTCAGTAATCTACGTTGAGATTTAATGCAAACCTTTAATGTGTTGATTATTGAGGTGAAATTGTAATATTGGTTGGAACAAACGTGAGAAATTGTATTGAAGTTTTGTCCTTGTTAATATCTGAATTATTTTCTGTTAGGTTGATTATTTTTTGGTTGTGGTGTGATATCTTCACGTCAAGTACTGACCTAATGTTTAATTTAATCAGGAAGAGTGAAGTCTCCGATCTGAAATCACAGCTCCGGCAGCTTGCTGGGAGCCGAGCTCCAGGGGCTGATGATTCCAAGAGGGATCTCTTCAAGAAGGTGATTTCCAACATGACTATTGGTATTGATGTCTCGTCTCTCTTTGGCGAGATGGTAATGTGCTCTGCGACATCAGACATTGTTCTGAAAAAAATGTGCTATTTATACGTTGGGAACTATGCAAAGGTCAATCCTGATCTTGCACTTTTGACTATTAATTTTCTACAAAGAGATTGCAAGGATGAGGATCCAATGATACGGGGTCTAGCATTGAGGAGTTTGTGTTCACTCCGGGTGGCAAATTTGGTGGAATATTTGGTTGGGCCATTAGGGTCTGGGTTGAAGGACAATAATAGTTATGTCAGGATGGTGGCAGTTATTGGGGTTTTGAAACTGTATCATATATCAGCTTCCACCTGTATTGATGCAGATTTTCCAGCAACACTGAAGCATTTGATGCTTAATGATCCTGATACTCAGGTGAGGATTCCATTTGTATGAAAATCTCATTCTCAACCTATGATAAATCATATCTGTTTAAATTTTGTAAAGAATTAAGAGTTTCACTTAGAATCAAGCTAATCTAAATTGTCCAATGATTAATGATTTGCAAGCGAATAGGCTCTTTGTAAACTAAGAAGTTATTATCCTTGATCTTGCTTTGTTTTCTTTCATTCCTTTTCTGTTTTCCAAATGATTGTTAGCTTGAATTATGTTCTTGTCCCCGGATGATGTCTTTGGACATTTAGAAGTAGAAATATCATGTTGGTAAGAGAAACATACACGAAACTTTATTTTATCATTTTTTTTTCAAACCAGTGTTTTGATTGTTTTCTGTTTGAAAACAGTAAATTGCCTTGAGTAATCGCCCTTTAATGAGCAGGTCCTTGAGGTCTCATTTAAATACTTTGTTTGCTCAAGAAGTTAAATTGTCTGATTTTTGGTATAATACTTGTGGTTGTACCCCATTAAAAAAATCATTTCAATTTTGTCTATTTGTTAAAATGCTTTGTTATAATGTCAATGCCTGCAGTTTTGAGCATTGTTATTATTATGTCCATGTATGTGTGTGAATGACGTATTACTTCTTTGTTCTTATTGCTTTTCAATTGTTGTTCACCTATATATATATATCTATCTATATATATATATATATATATATATATATATATATATATATATATCAGAATGACAAATATTCCTATTTCAAGAAATTAAGACAACAGCAGTCATCAAATAAATTGTACATTACGTATATAGTAATTTTTTCTTGATCAGGTAGTCGCAAATTGTTTGTTTGCTTTACAAGAAATTTGGACCTTAGAGTCATCCACATCAGAGGAAGCAGCCAGGGAGAGAGAAACACTACTTAGCAAGCCAATTGTATATCACCTTTTGAATAGGTAATATTTTCTCAAGTAATTCCTTATTTGTCTGGGAAAGTTGTGGTTCTCAAGTTATCTTACCTTAATGGACAGGACTGTTGCATTCTTTCTATTGGGAAAACCCCAAGTCCCACATTGACTAAAGATAGTACCAAAATATAATATATAAGTGGAGACAATATCTTACGACAAGTTGATTTTGTAGAGTTGAATTAGGCCCAAATCACCTTTCTTCAAGACATTCATCACCTCTTTTTTAAGGTGAAACTAACTTTTATTATTATACAACTGATAAACTGAATCTTTTCAACGACCCTCCTTGGGAATTTCCTTTCAATGAAGTTTTGTCTTTCCATTTCTTGTTGGGAAAAAGGCTCATAGAGCTATCGTATAATCTGCTAGTGTCTTAGTTTCTTTGTCCTTGTGTACATTATATAAATTAAGAATATGTAGTTTGATTGTGGGAGTAAATGTTTGATCAAATAGTATCTTCACAAATGGGAATAAGAATGTTTTATTACCTTACTATATGTGCTTCATGTGGCCTATTAGACTATAAAATGTGTTGATAGTTGTAGCAGCCATATAGAGATAAAGAGAAAGCATCTGTAGTATCTTGCAAAGTACCAATTGTTAGAAAACTTATCAGTTCCTTATTTTTTCACCTGCAGAATTAAGGAATTCAGTGAATGGGCACAATGTCTTGTGCTGGAATTGGTGAGCAAGTACATTCCGGCAGATAGCAGTGAAATATTTGATATGATGAATCTCCTTGAAGATAGACTCCAGCATGCAAATGGTGCTGTTGTCTTGGCAACTGTTAAATTATTTCTACAGTTGACTTTGTCTATGGCTGATGTTCATCAGCAGGTACGCATTGATTTTTGCATGTCTGTGTGTCAAAACATCTCATTTAATCTCCTTGTTTTTCATAACGACATTTTCTTATACATGTTATTTTTTTCTGACAATTCTTTGGTCTGAATTCTATCTGCTTTATATCTAGTATTGACTGTACTTTAACTACTATTTGACTGAATGACTCACAGAATACATATATTTGATATTTAGGTTTTTTAGCTGCAAGATTAGGCTTATGTAATTCATGTACGGACAGCTATAATTGTGTTGAGTGTGAGTCATTAATGTAAACTTGGGGATGCAATGGGTCAAGTGTTATAACTAAGTTATATGTGAGTTCTTGAATACATTAAATGTTTTTTTAAGTATTGTACAGTCTATTATACATTAAATGTTTTTTTAAGTATTGTACAGCTTTTTATTTTACAAGCTGGGGTTTGTGCTAGGATTTCACCTAAATTAAAAGCTCAGCCTCAAGCTTAGGTTTCATCTGTGTTTGTATATGTTATGGCCAATCTCAGCTTGGCTTGATTACATACTTTGATTTTATCTTAGTTATTTTGACTTTATCATGCCAGCTTTGACTGCTTATCTGTGATTTCTGTTGCTAATTCTTCTTTTTTAGGTATATGAGCGTATCAAAGCCCCTCTCTTGACTCAAGTGAGCTCAGGAAGTCCAGAACAATCTTATGCGGTTTTAAGTCACCTGCATCTTTTGGTCATGCGTGCACCTTATATATTTTCCTCGGACTATAAACACTTCTATTGCCAGTACAATGAGCCATCATATGTTAAAAAGTTGAAGCTTGAAATGCTGACTGCAGTGGCGAATGAAAGCAACACCTATGAGATAGGTAAGTAACACCAAATTGCTACAGAGAGAAAGGGTTAGGAAGAGGGATTAATTGATATATGATGATTGTATATGATGTCTATTCCTTGGTCTGAGGCTTCCCTTCTAATTACTTATTCATGAATTTCTTGGATCTCGTTTCAGTGACAGAACTATGTGAATATGCTGCAAATGTTGACATTCCCATTGCAAGGGAATCAATTCGAGCTGTTGGGAAGATAGCGTTGCAGCAGTATGATGTCAATGCTATTGTTGACCGACTTCTCCAGTTTCTTGAGATGGAAAAGGACTATGTTACTTCTGAAGCTTTGGTAAACATTACAAGTGCCTGCTAGATACCCTGTAACTTGTGTCTAGTAGTATCACATTGTTTCATATTATTAAGCAAACATGTGTGTAAAGTATGGCATTTTGATTTGCCTTAGTTATAGTAGGGTACACTGATGCAAGTTTTGAAAGTTCATCTATACAGGTGCTTGTGAAAGATCTGTTAAGAAAATATCCACAATGGAGTCAGGATTGTATTGCTGTTGTTGGAAATATCAGTAGCAAAAATGTCCAAGAACCCAAGGCTAAGGCAGCTCTTATATGGATGTTGGGAGAATATTCTCAGGACATGCACGATGCTCCATATGTCTTGGAGAGTTTAGTGGAAAATTGGGATGAGGAGCATTCCGCTGAGGTAGTACTTTTTATGCTTTACAACCTTACAGTTTCCACATTTGAGATTTAGATTTCCTATTGAATGCCATGTTATGCCCGACCCAACAACAGGGGGCAGTTTAATCATAGTCATAGATTTAGTTCTCTGCCATGTTGTACTTGTATTCTTTGATGGAAGAATTCAACCTTTTTTATTCAGCATATCAAGCTTTGACATTTTAGCAATCTGGACCAAAATAAAAGAAATAAAATGTATGCAAATGAGACCGAAATTTGCAGATCTTGAAATCCCAAAAACATAGAGGACCAAAATTGTGGATCGAGAATTGGAAGGAACCAAAATTGCAGTTTAGCCTAAATTTAGCTATTGGATTTTTTATTAAACGGTCTTGGTTGAGTGGGTTTAACGAAAACCTTAGATTGTGACTAACTTTGAGTTGTTTAATCTGTCTCGCTTTGTGCTGAACCAGCCTAAGCTGCAGTTCTTGTGTCCTGCCATTTTTATGCAAATGGCCTAGCACAAACATTAGTAATTGTACTTCTGAAACTTGAGAATCTCCCCTACAATATTTTCTCCTAGCCTTGGCAGAAACAATATAGTACAAATCACTAACTATTGTTGGGTTTGGATTGGGGGAGTTCCTAATTTGATTGTCATATAATCATCTTTGTAATAATGATAAAAGCATGATATCCCTCCCCTGGCAGTATGGAATCACAAAACCATAGTTTACCAAAGAAATGTAAGAAGTTATTTAGCATTATGTCTTGTGAGTATTGCCATGAATGGAGTATTAGCTTGTATTTTTGTTTACTTAATTATATTTTAAACAACTGCTGTCTCATCTCATGATGCAGGTTCGCTTACATCTTCTTACTGCAGTTATGAAGTGTTTCTTTAAGCGACCACCTGAAACTAAAAAAGCATTAGGTGCTGCATTGGCTGCTGGACTTGCTGATTTTCACCAGGTTTGAAATTTTGTAACTGGTTTCTACTGAGTTGTCAAAACAATGAATTGATTCGATTGCAGTGGTGTATTAACTAAACCTTTTGTGGATTGCAGGATGTTCATGATAGGGCCTTATTTTATTACAGGCTTCTGCAATACAATGTATCCGTAGCAGAAAGTGTGGTTAACCCGCCAAAGCAAGCTGTTTCAGTTTTTGCTGATACCCAGAGCAGTGAAATCAAAGACCGCATATTTGATGAATTTAACAGTCTGTCGGTTGTGTATCAAAAGGTAGCCAAACTATTCTCCTCCCAGAGGTTTTAATGAAATAATTTGTTTTGTTTGGACTAATTTTAGGTACTTACTCCATTTCTAAATTTAATAAAATATGTTGCTATTATAAACAAATTTAAAGATAAAAAATGTGGAGAAAATAATAAATAATTCACGTTACCATTTAAAGTGTGCTTTTTGTTTCTTGAATTCTTCCCTGTAAAATGTGTCTATCTTCTTAATGTCACCTGCGATATTCTAAATAATATGCTGTAATAGTTGTTTCAATTAGAATTTATTTTTACATTTTAAAAATATAAAATATTGTGCGGCCAAACTTTGTTACACAACACGTTGAAGATTGCACCTTCTTCTGTGATAGGTTAATTAAACACCTGTCTAATATTAATATTACTTGAAAGCTGAAACATGTTTGTATTAGTGTGATCCTTATGTATTTTTAAATTTGTCAAACTAACAGTGGCGAATTCATGCAGCCTTCGTATATGTTCACTGATAAGGAACATCGAGGGACATTTGAGTTTGCAGATGAACTTGGAAATCTATCTATTACTGCAGAATCTGGAGAGTCTGTTGTTCCAGCTCAGAGAGTGGAAGCAAATGACAAAGATCTGCTTCTAAGTACTTCAGAAAAAGATGAAGGAAGAGAACCTGGTAGCAATGGTTCTGCCTACAATGCTCCTTCCTATAATGGTTCATCTGCGCCTTCTGCAACTTCACAACCACTTGCAGATTTGGCATTTCCAAGTACTGGCTTATCAGGTCAAGCACCGGCTTCTAGCTTGGCAATCGATGATCTGCTTGGTTTAGATTTTGCAGTTGGGACTGCAGCCACGCCTCCACCTCCTTCATTGAACCTAAACCCAAAAGCTGTACTGGATCCTGGCACATTTCAGCAGAAATGGCGTCAACTGCCAATATCTACATCAGAGGTTTGTTTTTAAATTATATCAGTTTCACTAATGCGATAACTTGTACTTCATTCCAACGAACTCATGCAATAAGAAAGTTTTTCAATGTCAGCCAATGAAATGTTGGCACTAATTTAATGAATATGACATCTTATAAATTGTTAAGCTTATTAAAGGATTTAAGGATGTATAGCACCGAATAATAGAATGATTGTGTAGAAATTTAATAGACATTTTTTCATTGATAATTCAACAGAAATTCAAAATTGAATTACAGAAATGTTCTAGTACGTACTCTATTTTTGGCCTCCCCAACCAACAAAAAATGTCAAGCATTTTTATGTTGTACAGGAATATTCTCTAAGTCCTCAGGGAATCGCATCCTTGATAACTCCCAATGCACTCCTGCGGCACATGCAAAGCCATTCAATACACTGCATTGCATCCGGTGGTCAGTCTCCCAACTTTAAGTTCTTTTTCTTTGCTCAGAAAGCAGAAGCAGCGTCAATCTATCTTGTAGAGTGTATAATCAACACATCATCAGCCAAGTCACAGATTAAAGTAAAAGCTGATGATCAAAGTTCATCCCAGGCATTCTCAACATTATTCCAATCAGCCTTGACAAAATTTGGTTTACCCTGAAACTTTATGTTGCACCCTTCAGACAAAGTATGCATGCAATAGGCCGTGACGAAATTTTGGAATCCTGGATTGAATATATAAGGAAGTGGAGGATATCGGCTCCATAACGACCCCAAAAAGTTTTGTGAAAGGTAATCATATCTGTGTATAACAGACGAAAATGCCTGGGGGATTCCATTGGCTAAAAGATTTTGTAGTTGTTTGTATTCCAGTCAACACGATGATCCATCGTATATTCAGTTGTAGAAAACCTAGTCTGGGTTGTAAGTTTGTAGAGTTTTTTATTTTATGCTGATTTTCTGACGTTTATTTAAGTGTTCATTGTGTTCCAGGTCATTATTGGCATTGATTGACTAGTGGTTAATTTCGGTGCTGGGCTGGTACTGAAATGTGAATCTGGATCCTTTATCAGTTGATTGCTCAATACACAATTGATACTCGATGCCTCTACTGACGTTACTTGCTACTTTGCATGATGATTTTTTAATAGGTTAAATATGTTTTTTTATCTCTTAACTTAGTGAAAATTAGAATTAGTTTATCTTCAAAATTTTGTCTCAATCTAGTCTACAAATTTTATAAATGCATGAATTTAGTTTTTTTAACCAGATTTTGATAAATTTATTTAGCATTTCAAATGTTTGATAACTTTTAAATTGTTTACATTGTTTGACATATTTCTACTTTAATATTAGTAGACAAACATGTATTTGAAATCGTTAAAATAATTTAACAAAATTTGGTTATAAAGATTGAATTCACGTACTTTTAAATATGTAGGATTAAATTAGTCTAAAATTTTAAAGATAAATTAATTTCAATTTTAATATTAAAAACAATTTTTTTTTTAGTTTACTATAGACACCACTAAGGTTAAGTATTTAATGACACAATGTTTTACTTTTATTTTTTGTTAGTGTTAGTATTAGTGATCGTGATATTTTTTGTATGCACATGTTTCACCTTAAATGGAGTATACTTGATGTGTGATAAATAAAAATAATTTTTTTTATCTTGTAGATATTAAATTTTACCCTATTAGATTAATATAAAAATGAAGAATCATGCAGCATACTGAAAACAATGTTTGAACTGAAGCAGGTGCACCCAAAAACAAGGATTCTGTTGAATATTATCAGATTCTGAATCAAGTGATTTCTAGTAACATTTGGTATATCTGTATGTATACTGATTATTGAAAGAGAGATGCATTTTTGTTAACCAATTAATTGTAGGATGAAATATCCTACTGCTTCAAAGTGCAGAAGATAATTAACTTTGGTGCATTCTCTGTTCAATGTTTTTCTCATATTATAAATTATAATGCAGTCTATAAAATGAGTTTCTCTTTATCACTGTCCCAATTATACATTTTTAATATTTTATTGTCTTTTAGAATATTTCACATCATATGTTTTTATATTAAAAGAATTCTTTGAACTCTCTAATTAACATATATTTACGTTTAGTTATATTTGATCTTCTTAGTCACCTATCTATTTTACTTCATCCTTCTTTTATCTCTAAATTGAAGTTTTGTATATTTTTAGAATAATTGTTTATCTGTTCTCTTTACGAAAAATAAAAGTTAATCGTTAGCAAAAAAATTATATCACCATTTAAATAATTTATTATAGATACAAAGAAAATGATAAATTCAATATATTCATTTAATTTATAAATTTTAAGTATATTCCGATACAAAAGTAATTTAAAAGAAACAAAATTTCAAAATAATGTCTTCCGGTAGAAAAAAAATTTATTTTATTTAATTATATAAAATGAATATTTATTATTTACAATAAGTAAAATACTACTTCAATATTATTCTTCAAATTATTCAAACTGTCTGGTTAATGAAAATTTTCACATCCCTTCTCATAACGAGAGAAATTCATTTAACATTTTTATATCAACAAAGCAACAAGTAATAATAGATGCTTTCTCTATGCCAGTTATTTTTTTAAAATCAAATAATGAATATAACACATTTTATTGTATTTACTATTAAAATTTCGTTTAATTGGTATGTGAAGGGGCTTTGAAATACTCTTTCAATAGAAACAACTTTTCTTATTGCCTTGTCCGTTTTTGTGAAGGCTATTACTTTCTGTATCTGACTTTTTTTTTTCCTGCATCCCATAACCGCTATGATTTCCAAATTATTTTTTATTAAAATTACAATAAAATTTCTTATATTTTCTTATTTTTAACAAGAATAAAATGTATATATTAAAATTTTCTTATTTTTAATAAGAATAAAATAGAGATATTAAAATTTTATGGAAGTGCAGGAATAGAAAAGGGAGGTACAGAAAAAGAGCCTTTTGCGAATTTAATGTATAGACTGTACAGTCATATAAAGGGAGGAAATAACTTCATTGGTGGAATATATGTCAAGAAATACAGGAAATGAAAAAGGATGATGAAGATAAAATTAATTAAAATTAAAATTAGGAAATACATTTGAATTTTTAAAATTAAAAGCTTAATTGATTTATGATTTTATTTAAGATAAAAGATATAATCATAAAAAATATAATATTTAAAAGTTCAGATATGTTTCTAAATCTAAAAAGCACAGTAATCTATATACACTTTTTCCTACAAAAGTATTATTTTTTAATTTCCCACAAAAAGTTACTTCATTAGAATAAGTCCCTAAAAAATCTAGTTATCTTAATTTTAATATTTAATACCTTAAATGAATTAATTATTATTTTTCAGTTGATTGAAACCATAATGACTCTGATTGATCAGATTAATTTTTAATCACAAGGAGACATAAATTTTTCTAAGTGGGGCATCTTACACAAGAATGATTTCTCTGGGATGCGTAGAAGGATTTAACAGAGGTGCAACATTTTATAGCGATTAACATTATCTTGAATTAAAACGATATGCAATGACAGATACAATCACAGAAAGACAATGAAACGAGGGCTACGAGCAAGAGCAAGCTGATTTATAATTTGCGAGCACGTCAACTAAGGCTTTAAAAACCTATCAAACCAATCAGATGATTCCTTCACTTGCAATCTTGTTAATTGGTGTCCAACTCCATCTTCTGCAATAAACTGCATGTAAAAGCTACCGATCATAAACTTGGATAGAAAAAAGAAGCCAATTATTAACACCCACCGATACATAATTAAAACTTCTCTATTTTCTTTCCTCCGAAAACATGTTTCCAAACACCCCCACTGAGTTCTCATTCCCACATTCTTAGTATCAGAACCAAGCCTCGTTCTTCTTATACTTCTACAAATGTCTTAACTGTCTCTCATTCATTTTAGAATAAGCTCTCCAAAATGTACTTTTTATATTTTGAAAAGACTATTTGAAAATAATTGGAAATGATAAAAAAACTTGTGGTTTGCAGGAAGTAAGTGCCTATAATTTATTCCAACAAGGTGTGTTACATATATCATGTATGTTCCCATACTCAGAATTATTTAATCCTGCAGAATGACTAAAATAAAATATGTAAAAGATGTCAATTTTACCATGCAAGTAAGTTTTTGCAAATTAAGTTGGAAGTAAATCAATATTCTTACTTTTTATCTTCTATATGAGAGATTTTTAATAAAACTGCGGTTTAAATTAGAAAATTGCATGTTGCACTCAATTGTCAAACTTATTCATAATAAACTGATATGGGAAGACAACATTAGAATGTATAATTTTCTCATCGAAGTGACCAACTAACTCTAGTTCATACCTTTAAATTATTTAAGCACTGAAACTCTTTGTATGCCTGACTTGCCTTAGAGATTGGAACTTCGAAACCTCCAATGGGACACCGAGGATCTTCGGCACCTAGAGTTCCCAAAACCAAAACAAATGCTTCAATTACAATTTAGTTTAAAATTATTCACAATGACTAAATGATCGAAATAACTAAATTGACTAAAAAATAAGAAATGATGCAGAGATATGTTATTTCCATACATACACACTAAAGAAGCAAATACATGAAGTTGTATACGAATAAGGTAGCCCCAAATGAAAATGATAAATGTTTTACCATTAAGAATAAGTAATGGACGAGGTGCTATAGCCAGAATTGAATACGGTGAATCGAATTCGGAAGCTAAACCCGGAGCAATTCGGTCCCATACCTGATCAGAAATAAAAAAAATTGTGATTAGTATATAGTATCCTCTGCAAACAGATTAAAATAACAGTAACAAAGCTCTAGATAGAAATTATGTCCGGTGGGTGAATAACTAGCTACAATGGGATACGTATCATGGTACCAAACACTGTCAATCATGTGTGTTGTTAAAGCAATACATAGCAATTCATTTGCAGACAGAATCAGAGTTGATTTCATAAAAATTTGGCTTACCTTCTCCACTACTTCTTTGTCAATAACATCTTTACCCAAATCATCACAAGCCGCTGCATCCAATTACCCAAAACATTAGAGGATGTCCATACAAAAGTACCTTCAAAATATATTTCAGCCATACACTGTTAATTTGCTTTAATGATTTAGTACCCCAATTGGATACTACTAATATATTTCTCCTTCTAGGTCTTACCCAAACACCGTTCTCACGTTGACATGAAATTTTATCGGATGTCCGCAATGAGACCACTGGGTAATTTAATCCATAGACACTCTATTTTAAATAACCAACTGTAAACGATCTCATCAATTTTAAGAATTTATTAGCTGTCGCATACGAAATAATGCAACATGTGCTCCATACATAAATTGGCCCGTACATTATTGGTTTCTCATGAATAATAACTTCAATGTTATATTAAAATGAAATACAAGAAGTAGTAACTAAATCAAAGATAGAAAACATTATTTCAAAAACTCATTTAACATTATCTTACTCTCAAAAACATGCTTTATACTATCAACTCGAGCCTTCCATTTATCATTGTCTATGGCCCATCGAAATCCCTGCAACATATAGTTCACAAGTTTTCGAATCGTTGCTTTAGAAACACATTTGTCTAAATAAAAGCTTTATTCAATCATTCAGTGTCACCTGAACACCAATCAGAGGAACGACCACAGCATAGCGAGTATCAGCAAATGCAGCAAACCACGCATGCATTCCTGCATCAAAGAATTATACAAATGATGAATCATATTGAACATGCCGTCTAACATATTCCATTCAACATCTCTCAACCAACCTCCAAGTGATATTCCGGTGATTCCTATTCTAGAAGAGTCTATATCCTCTCTTTGTGTTAGATAATCGGCCAATTTAATCAAGTCCCAGACCTGCCAAAACATGGAAGAATATACACCATTTCTGAGCCGATTAAATCATAAGCTCAAACTGCCACAATCACATTTGAAACAAATCATTTGGAACGTAAAGTGCGTTGTAATTGGAAGTCCCACTTCAGTTTTATGAAAACAAATTAAATACTTTAAACTACGTTGACTATATCTAAAGATTTAAAGACATTCAATACTAAGTCCCAACTTGTGGATAGACCAACAACGCGACGCAGAATGATGGTATCACAGTCACAGACAAATATAACTTAAATTGATTCAACTGAAAAGAGAAAAAGGGTCACCAAAAAATACTAACAAAAGCCCAGACCAAAAGAATTATATAAAGAGGAACAAAATCTGTGACTTTTTGGATACTCTTGACTACAAGCTCTAATAGGTTGGATGGTTGTTGGGGTCCAATTTCGTCGGTCCTTAAGATACTTTGATTACTTTTGTTTTCATTCTTGAGCATAATTTTTACATTCCATGAAAAGACTAACACAAAAAAAAAAATTCAATCAAGTGATTATTCCATCCATTAATTATATTCCAGAAAAGGAATGATCCAAAAACTTTCAATGACATTCTTAACTAAATGGTGATGTTGCATGATAAATAATAAGGTAATAGTTTATTTTAATTTAATCACAAACTAATAAGTATAACACAATAATTATCCAATCTCAAACTAACCAATTCGGCACAATAATTTTAATAATGTTATTCTAACAGTGTATAATTATAAAAGTCAATAATAAATTACCGTGTCATATATGAATGGCATCGTTTGACCGGTTTTCCACGCATCAACAAGTGCCTGTGTATTTTTTTTTTTTTTTGGTAGGGTAGGTTGCAGCCAAAACAAGTAAAAGAAAATCTTGTCAGTTTTGAATTTTATATAGATGTCTAATTTTTAACTTTCCAAGCGATCTTAGGTAAATACGTCAACAAAAATAGAGTTCATTTCTCTCTATAAGGAAACAAAACACAACACATAAAACAATATCTTTCTAGAAATATTAGTTCTCCTAAATCTTAATCATTATTCTTCAAGGAAAATTATATGTCCAGAATCACTGAAATACGAATTCCATTTGATGCGGTAATCCTACTATTATGTTTCGAATTCATATAAAAAGTTATTTGAATTGATTTACAAACCAAATTCTATTTGTAACTTCAAATTCTTTTTTATGAAATTTACTTTATTGCCATCACTTTGAATGTAAAAGAGATAAGAGCAGCATAGTTAAATATTTTAAACTGAATTACAATCACATCCAACAAAATTAGAGTTACAGAAAACCTAAAATCAAATTGATTTCAAAAGCAAATCAATCCCTAAAAATTTGTTGTTTCAAACAAAGCATTTAAATGTTAAAGTAGGGGTCATGCTATAACTTTTCCCCAAATAAAATTGCGTTATTCATCAGGAGTTCAGAGCCTAAAAGTAAGGCACAGCAATGCAAAGCAAAGCAAGCATTTGCAAGAATCAATCAAACACGTACATCTCGATAGGTGGTTGTGCACGTGGCACGTTCTCCATGGTAACGAGAATCCACCGAAATTGCTATATATCCCCGCGAAGCATACGCCTAAAGCACAGAGAAGAACACCAGCAACCGAAGCCAGAAAAAAAATCCGCGATTACAATAAATTTATAAAACATGAGCACAGTACAAATGCAAATGAAAAATAAACGGTGGAATGGAAGGAATAGAGAAGACGCAGTAGCAACCTTAAGCAATGGGCGCATGATCTCTTTGTATTTGTTCGTACTGTGAAGAAAAACAACGGCAGGTCTTTTTTTCTGCTTATCACTTTCCTTCAGTTTCAAAATCAACACCGGCAACCGTCCTTGCTTTCCTTCCTGAGATAAAAAAATCAACGAGTTTATCTTTCAAGCACAAAATCAAATCAGAATAACAAAAATACCGATTCAAAATTCATCTCCGGAGAATCGAATTATTCATCACCTACCTCTATATTCAAGTAGAAATTCTCCTCCTGAAGCAACTCTTCAAGGTTCTCTATATCAGCCTTCGGACACGATTCCATTATCTCAATCTATAATTTCCACGCGATTGAACCAGTCAATTAAGTAGACATTGAAAATAAACAAAATAAATAACAAGCACAAGACGCTAAATGTCAATAATGACAATACCTCTTCCTTCGTCGGTGGAGAGTTTTGATGCAAAGGACTCGCCACTGGCTTCGCATGTTCGACCGTTAACGGAACTGAAGCATCATCATATACAAGAACAAGTTTCAGTTAAACGAATCGTTGCGCAATACATAGCGAGATTGTGAAAGCTAACGAGTGAAATTTGATTGCTATACCTTCATCTTGTCGTCTACTACGAAGGACTTGAAGGAACTTCGATCGAAGCTTTCTCTGAGCTTCACCAGTGACTTCTTTTTCCGCCATTTTTGTTTGTGATCTAATGTGAGAGTGAGAGTGAGCGATGGTTCTACTTCGCCATGTGAGATGCGTTGCTCGCTTATAAATACCTGTCTTTGGCAGTTGGGTTGAAATTATTATTGAATATTGTAGACACGTGTGGCTCAACAGAATTCGCACGTGCCGCGTTGGTAGCGGACTCGCAGCAGGTGCTACTTTCATCATTTTCCTCTCTTGCTTTCCAGCTGCTACGGTGGCAACTGGCAAGTACAATCTTTCTCATTTCCTTATCCTTATGCATTTTGCCATTTTTTTTAAAGGAAAATTTAAAGGGACGCTTCTCAAAGGGTAATGTTATAAATTAAAATATTCATTTAATTGAATGCTTAAGACTCACGTTAATTATGTTGAATGCGTGTAGTTAAGAATAAAATTGATTTTGATCATGAAAAATACATCATTTATCAATTTACGACAAGTTGGCGTGTGAAGAGGAAACAACTACTTTTTTGTCCGATATATATGACAGGATGCAGAGAAATGAAGAAGACAAATCAATTGTGAAATTAAAGTGCAGAGAGACGAAGTTTCAGTTCATGACTTATTCTAGTGTACTTATCAAAGTTTTTGGATACTTATTCTCATAGTAATGATACTATGAGCATATTCCTTCGTCTACATGAAATATTTCTTGTTCTTTTTATAATTATAAATACTTATTGCTTTAAAAATAGTTTGTTAAGTGATTATTTTGTTGGTATTATTTAAGAATAAATATTGGAGAAACTTATTACTAATAATAAACTCATGTAAGAAACTATAACACCAACTTTAACACGAAGATTATGTGTTTATAACTTTTTTTATTTGTTAACTCATTTAAATTCCTAATAACTCTTTCTCGTGTTTTCTTTAACATATTTTTTCCAAGTTTTGTTTCAGACATTTTTTTTGTGAAAGATTAATATCATTTTTGCATATTAGCGTTGCTTTGATAGTATACTATAATAAACCTATTAATCATTATGTTACTAATAAGAGACTCAATTCATTAAATTCAATAAACATATTTTTTTCCTAACATTTTTTCTCTTAAATTGATATATGCTCGTAGTGAATTAGATTAATAGTTTGATCTTTACAATCATTTCTTAAGAAATTACTATGTTTGTATCTTTTATGTAGAATTGGATTTTTTTGACAATTTAATTGTTGAATTATTGTTAAAAAAATTGCACTGATCTTTAATTTCTTCAATTGTAGCTCTTAAAAAACTTTTCTCAACCATTTTGACAAGCACAAGTTGTATTTGCAAAAAACTCAACTTCAATATTTAATAAAGTAAAATGAGTTACTTTTTAGAATACAAAAATAAGTTTGCTTGAAATATAAAGTAACAAGGTCTTCTTCGTATCAATCAGATCACTTGTATAATCATTATTTGTAAATCATATACTTTACACTTCTTATAATATACTCCAAAGTTACAAATTCTTTGTACGTATCGAGGAATTGCGTTTACGACCAACAAAAATAAATTAATAGAATTTTTTATATGCATGGTAATAAAACTAACTATGTTTAGCCTATATGTATATGCATGGTAATAAAACTAACTATGTTTAGCCTATATGTAGTAAGATGCATTAGACTGCTTGAATCATGTACTGTCAACCTTATTCTTATTGTATATTTAAAGAGTTTTGTATTACATTTAATTATCCCGTCTCCTTAAATAAATTTTCGTTAATTTTATTAAACATTTCTTTTATCTGATCAAATTATGACACAATTAACTTGGTTCTAGATAAGAGTATTTTTTTTTTAATCTCTCTTGAAGGCATTTATGGCTGTCCTTGACATAGTTATCATTAACTTATTCTTCATAAGGACATCATTAACTTGACCAATACATCTTCAACTAATGTAGATACAAACATTCTCGACTAACCTTAACCATTTCATCTTTAACTCGGTATAAGTTAAACTAATTTTCAACATTAGTTGAAACATTTGTTAGTTGGTTTTGATTAAAACAACCAAACTTGGCCATAATTTTTTTTTTTTTGGTTAAGAATTTTCTTGACTGACCTCAACTAATTCTTTTTTCGACTAACTTTGAGTTTGTTTTTTCTGATTTGCCTCAATCAAGTCATCTTTCGTTAAGTCAAGATTGATGCATCTTTCATTTAGTTTGATTTAACTCATAATCTTTATAATATTTTCTTTACATAAATCTTTTGGATTTGTGTGTCTTTTATAGCCTTAATCTATTTTGTTATCTTATTACTTTAATGAAATTAAAAATTCTCCATAAATAATTTATTTTATAAATTGTTTATCTTATTTGTGTGGATCACATGAATTTAATTTTTAGTCAATAAAATTTTCAAAGTGCTTGATTAGTTTACTATTATGAGTATAAAATTTTATTTATTTATTTTACAGAATATAGATTTTCACTAAAACTTCCAATTCTTTCTTATTCTTGAAAATCACGTATCAGAAAAATAATATCTTAAAGTAAAAGTGTACTCAAATAAGAGTATACTAATAAAGAAAGTATACAATATACCATAAAATTTAATCATAAATTAATCTAAATTTAACGTATTTCGATTGAATACTTACCGTACAATTCTTTTGACAATCCAATTAACATTCAAGAAAGACACACAACTAGCAAACTCTCTTTTATATTTAGGATTTATTTGTTTTCAATAATAAATTTGAGGAAGAGTAAGTAAAGGGACGTGAGAGGATATAAAAGAAAAAAGTGAAGTTATTTGTTTTAAAAGATGAAAAGGTGAGACCGAAGGTAAAGTTTAAGAATAATGTGATGAATGTAATAAATATGAAATAATATTTTAATTGATAAAGATTTAGATTATAATTTACCACAATGATTAATATTAGTATAAAATAAAATAATTATTATTAGTTTTAGTATTATTATTATTATTAATTGTATTATTAATATTATTATATTATTAATATTATTATATTATTAATGTTATTATCATTATTATTATTTATATAATTAATATTACCATAATTATTATTATTAATTATCTTCAAAGTTTAATAATAATAATAATTATTATTATTATTATTATTATTATTAAATTTTTAAAATATTTTTAATTATTAAATTTTACGTGTCAAATTTAAGTAACAACTTTTTTATAATTAAAGAATTTTTTGTATAAGTATAGAACATGGGATAGGAAAATAAAAAATTAATTCATACAGTTTCACCCATCTTTGATCAACAATGCAGATTTGCAATGACACAGACTCCAGAATACAAATCTTAGGAATGCAAGGACTTTTCTGATTGGCAAATGTTGATACATGCATTTTCTTGTTAAAAATCATATGAGGGTAAGATGGAATTTAAAAATGAGATGTGATGGACATTTAAGTAAAAGCACACTTGCACTAAGAGTTTAAAAGAAAAAACAAATTTATGAGTATTTAAATAAATACATGTGTGTTTAGTTATTTTTCCTTTCTCATTCCATCTTTCATGCAAAGATAAGAATATTCTATTTTTCCTTGTCTATTTGTCCAATCGTCTCTGATCTTTAAAAATTAACAAGTTTTATTCACTAAAGAATTAATTGAGTTGATAACTCTTAAATTAACTATTCATTTTTGTACTTATTTTTATTATTTATCTTTTTACTTTATGTGAAATTTTGATGAATACATATTTGAGAATCAATATATCATTCCTTCCTTAAAAGTTTGACATACTAACACCTCAAACATACATTTGACATAATGTATACTTAAATGACTCTTGTTACTGGTGATTTGCATGAATCTATTTTTCTATCTCCGATGCTCGTTGCGCGTTGCCTTAAACATCTCGTCGTAAATAACTTTTACATCATTATCATAGATAAATCACTAGCATTGTTCCAACCAAGTTAAATTTACCCAAACATGTATAAATGAAGTAATTGTACAAGCAATAAAAACATATATACTCACCTCCTGAGAAGGCACAACATGCTAAACAACTTTTAATTAGAACCTAGGTTTTGAAATTAATTTTTTTAATTTTCAATTTATTAAAAAAAATACAAATTAAATTTTGAATTTTTGTATTAAAAAGCTAGCGTAGTGGCTTTTAAAAAAGATTATTACTGAAGACGTAAAAAATAAAAATAATTAACTTCATTAATTTTTGTTCATTTGTATACGACGATAAATAATTTTTTGAAAGTTGAGAAAAAAAAATTATAAAGCATATCAGAAATCCAAATTTTTGAAATTGCGTATATGTTCATATTTTTTTTTTGAAAAATAATAAAATTAAATATACATAGTTTTTAAAATTTTATTGTAAACAATTTTTATTTATGTTGTAAGTAACTTTTTAATTGAAAAATATTAAGTTTAAAATATGGTCAAATCAAAATAAAATAAATTTCAAAAACCGTCATTTAAAAGAATAAAATTGAAAAAATAATTATTTTAATTTAAAACTTTTCTTTAAAAGATAAAATTGGATAAATAAATTTTTGAAAGTTGAGAAAAACAAAATTTATAAAGCATTTCAGAAATCCAAATTTTTGAAATTGCGTATGTGTTCATATTTTTTAAGAAAAATAATAAAATTAAATATACATAGTTTTTATAATTTTATTGTAAATAATTTTTATTTATGTTGTAAGTAATTTTTTAATTAAAAAATATTAAGTTAAAAATATGGTCAAATCAAAATAAAATAAATTTAAAAAAACCGTCATTAGAAAGAATAAAATTGAAAAAAATAATTATTTTAATTTAAAATTTTTCTTTAAAAGATAAAATTGAGAAATAAACATAAACATCAGAAGAGGGAATCACTTTTTTTATTTTATTATATATATATATATATATATATATATATATATATAATTAAAAAAACATACATGTTACTGAAATTTTAAAAATTAAGCTGAGAATATTTTATAAATAAAATATGTCATAAAAATATATAAATTTTTATGGTAGTTTTGTAATAATAAAATATGAAACTAAATTTAGTTTTCGTACTTTTATAATAATAAAGTTAATATTTAATTTGTGGATTAAAAATGTATTTAACACTTTTAAAAGATAAAGTTCCCTACTAGACATGATTTATTTTACTAAATATAAATATAATGAAGAATGTGGTTTAAGCATATGATTTACCCTATAGAAAAAAAGTAACTTTTGTTCAAAAAATAGTAATTTTAAACAATAGTACAAAACCATTTTTTTCTCAAATCAATTAAAACCGCATATCAAATGTGGGGGAATTGAGCTCTCAAAAGGCAAATATTTTTAACTATTTTTCAAATAAATTATATTTTTTATTATTATAAATTTTGATATCTTAATATTTTAGAAATCAAAATTTATAAATAATTTCTCATGTCTCCGGTTTTTTCCCATTAAGTCTATTAATATATCAGTGCTACTGCTCACTCTTCAACACATCCATTGGGATAAGCACAGTGAAGCACCACACTGAGAATCATAAAAAAAGCAAAGTGCGAGCATGATAGTGAAAATCAGAGGAAGCAAAGAAGAATGGAACGTAGAAGCAAAACTAATGTGAAGCTGCTAAAGCTAGAGAAAAAAATGTGTAAAAGAGTAACACGTGTCCTACAGGCAACACGTGTTACTTTTTTTATAATTTAAAAAATGTCCAAGTCAGAAATTTAAACACTTATGTTAATGATATGACACATTTCCCTTTACGAGGTACATGTGACATCTTGGGATACTGAAAATAAGGAAACATAGACTCTCTGCTGTTTACGTGTCTCTCCATTTTTGTTCTATGTTTCTTTAATATCCCAAATGCAAAATGCAGCTTTACTCTATTTTAAATATGCACAGCGAGTGTTCAGCAGCTAACATTGAAGTTGAGAGTGCCTCATTTCCACTCTGCCATACATCTTTTTTCCATCACTAGAGAAAACCATGATTCCTTCATTTATTTATCTTTTTATTTTTTTCAATTTCAACCACTCTTTTCTGTGCCTCTTCTTCTCTATCTCACATTCTGAAAAAAGGTCACACTATGGGACCATTACTATTAAATTTTTCGAAAAGGTTAACCACCACATGCACCTCACTCTCTCTACCACTGTACCAACATAAAATTACAAACTTTTCATTATGAATTTATCCTAAGAGTTGGTGAAACCATTTTTTGTTCTTTTAGTAGTTTTATCTTATCGAAACAGAAATACAATAACACAAGTGGTTGATAGAAAAAGGTGTTAACCAGAGTTGGATTGCACTAGCCATTTGTGGCTACATGCTAGAGCTTATAGAGTTGCTATGTCATAATTTTCTTTTCAGTTTTCATTGCAATTCGGCGCCCACTATAATATTCATACAGGCTTTGTTTGGCTTCTTCACCTGCATGAGTTTCGGCTTCAATTTCCAACTCGTAGCCATCTTTTACGGAAAACGAATACAATCATGTTTGCAGTTACACCGTATTCTCCGGCGACTATGCCGGTTGACGTCATTCCTCCGCCGTTCCCGCAACCAGCAGCACCCGCATTCCAATCCTCGCCGTCACCATCGATGTTTCTGACGCCTCCAGCCCCAACCTCGCCGTCGCCGGAAACATTACTCGTCCAAGGTCTGCCGCCACCGCCATCTTCAGTTACACCTATTCCTCTGACGGTGCCGGTGTTGCCGTCTCCGTCGCCGGAATCTTTCACACCGCCATTTCCACCATTCGCAGTTTCGCAATCGCCTCCGGCTCCGATCACCGCATCCCAGCCACTTCCGTTTCCATATGCCACAGCGCCTTCAACGACGTCGTTTCCGCCATTTGCAGTCGCACCATCACCTCCGTCTCCGACAGCCGATTTTCCACCTGCATTGCCAGATATGCCTCTGACACCCGAGGCGGCGGCGGTGACGACATCGAGTTTTCCTCCACCGCCTTTACCTCCTTCGTTCACGAGGGAACCAACCTTGGCAACGCCGTGGAGCCCCGCCTTGCCGTTATCGGCGCCGCAAGAAGTGAATTTGCCGGTGGCTGTGAATTTTCAGAAGACCTCAACATTCCACGTGGCAAGTGGGCTCATTGTTGGGCTAGTAATTGGGGCAATCGTTTTGGTGTTTGGTTTTAGCATTGGATTACTTCTATGCAGGAATAGGAAGAAAAACAAACAGAAGAATCTATGCACGGGTCGCACTAAGGAATCACCACCCTCCATTGAATCCAAGGGTTAGAAAATCTTATCCCTTTTTGTTTGTTCGTTAAATTGGGATAAATCTCATGACAAAAGTTAACATCAGTTTGTTAAGTACTTTCTGCCACTTAATCCAATCAAAATTTCATTTTAATAACTCATACTAACTTGTAATTCAAATTTTTATTGTATATTTAGCGATATGAAACTGCAATAATAACATACGAATAGCTAATTTTTCCCCTAAATGTAAAGGCTTAGTTTAGTAGTTTACATGATCCTTTCTATTATATAAAAAGGTGATGGATAATAGAGTTCAATTCAATGCATTTCATGGTTTGGATCAGGATCTCATGTTATTCGAGTGCCATCAAATCCAACGCTGCCACCGAATCTCACATCAGGTTCTTTTAAGTCAGTGTCTGTGAAAACAATTCCAAATCATGCTCCAAGGGCAGCCTTCAGTCCCGGGAATGGTAGTTTCAGGTATGATGAAATATTAGCGGCCACTAATTGTTTCTCTGAGTCCAATCTTCTTGGAGAAGGTGGCTTTGGCTATGTGTACAAAGGAGTTCTTCCATGTGGAAAGCAAATTGCAGTTAAGCAACTAAAATTAGGTAGCCAACAAGGAGAGAGAGAATTCCAAGCTGAGGTTGAGACAATTAGCCGAGTGCATCATAAGCATCTTGTTGAATTGGTTGGCTACTGCGTTGCTGGGGCAGAGAGAATGCTTGTTTATGAGTTTGTTCCAAATAACACATTGGAATTTCACTTGCATGGTAAGTCTGTAATTTACGGTAACCCACCGGAAATTTTTCTGCTCTGTTGTTGTGGAACTGGTGGTTTCTCGTGAAAAGTTTCCTTTTTAAGTATCGTTGCTTTGTCCTGTCTAGATGAACAGGTTTTTTCAATGGTTCCATACTACAGTTGCATGATCCTGAAGATGACATAAAATTGTATTGCAGGGGAGGGGAGTATCTTCTTAGGATGGACAACGAGAATTAAAATTGCCGTCGGATCTGCAAAAGGGCTGGCATATCTACATGAAGATTGTGAGAATTCTTCACTTTTGAGTTAGAATCTGATTCAGGATTTTGCTGTTAACATATATCATTCCTTGATTTTACATACTTAAATCTTATATAAGGATCCTGTGCTTATGACTATAGGAAATGATAATTGGTTACAGGTAATCCAGCAATTATTCACCGTGATATTAAAGCATCTAATATTCTTCTTGATTTTAAGTTTGAACCCAAGGTGAGTCTAATTTTGTTCCTTGATTATTAATGATAATGTTAGTATTAATTTTATACGGATTTTATATTTCCAAATGACTTCCAAATTTTGTTCCCAGTGCATCATACAACACATGAAGTGTACCTACGTTAATAACTGATGATCTAAGACCTATCTTTCTCAATTACTCTAGAGACATTTATGCTGAGCTTCTGTTTGTATTAGGTTTCTGACTTTGGCCTGGCGAAAGTCTTGCCAAACAACGATAGTCATATTAGTCACCTCACCACCCGAGTGATGGGAACCTTTGGGTAAGGACTCTCTCCATCTTATTGCACGTATCATAGTGAATTACTTAACATTAACCTCATCGTTTTCTTGAAATAGAAAGAGCTGTGAAATCCTTAAAATACTGAAGTAAACATTGAATTTTTTCTCTCCTATTAAGTCAGCATCACAAAGTAAACATTGGTCATTTTAGCTCTTCAGTAAATAAGCAGCGCCCTCTCTTACAAGTAACAGATAAAAAGGGTTGAAAAAAAATGTTTCTATACAGCGATCATGTGTTGCATTTGCATATGTCAAGATCAGCTTTTTGGCAACTATATATAGAACTTCAAAGCCAAAAGTTTCGTTGCAGATATGTGGCTCCGGAGTATGCATCAAGTGGTAAATTGACAGATAAATCAGACGTATATTCCTACGGCGTAATGCTTTTAGAACTTATAACCGGACGTCCACCGATCACTGCAGCAGGATCCAGGAATGAGAGCTTGGTTGACTGGGTGAGTTGACTGAGTTCTCTCCAACAATGTCTATAGATATAGTATATGTTTTTCCAACTCAAAGTAATAGTAAATTTGAAGGACGATTTTCTTTTGATCTTGACCCTCGGAGTATTAAAATGACCTTGCGAATATGTTTGTGTATTGACACTGTAGGCTAGGCCATTGCTTGCTCGAGCACTCCAAGAAGATAGTTTCGACAACCTTGTTGATCCAAGGTTGCAGAAAAATTACGAAGCTGATGAGATGGTTAGAATGATTACATGTGCAGCTGCTTGTGTGCGCCATTCATCCAGGCTTCGACCTCGTATGAGCCAAGTAATCATCTGTTCATTGTGTCTAGATTTCCTTTGTTGAAATTCTCTCTAGCTGTGATAATCATGGTCTGTTTTTAGTGTAAGTACATATGAGCCTCTGATCACTAAGTTCACAATTTGTAACAGATAGTTGGAGCCTTAGAAGGAGTAGTTTCTCTTACTGATCTTGTTGGAGATGTTACACCGGAGAATACCCCAGAACGCAACTGGTCAAATTATTTAGATTATGGTGACAACCAATACCAGTATGAGTTAAGAAGTTTCAATTTGGCACTACCAGCTCAGAAATACAGCTCTAGTGGGTACAGTGAAACCACTAGTGCTTGTGGCCTTTACTCATCAGGCTCAAGTAGTGAGGCTCACGGATCATTCCGAGAAATATTGTAAAAGAGGTTAAACATGGAGAATTGTATTGTGAACTTAGAATTCAGAACTATGGTAATTATGTTCTACTCAAGATGAAAATCTCGTACACAGTCCAGACTAGAGTAAGACGTTCAAATTCTTAATTGGTTTTCAAATTTTTTGGCAACTTTTTATTCAAAAAATTCCTCAACTTAGTGGGTTAGAGATTTCAAAACGTAATTAAAGATGATCTACATAGAATGTTGTGGATTAGCGGTTAGAAAATGAATAACCAAATTCACAAATAATAATAAAAATATGAATAATATAATAATAATAATAATATTAAGACATATTTATGAATTAGAGAATATTAATGAGAACTACAATTCTTGTATCAACAAGAGATAAAAAGTAAAAGTAAAGAGAGAAGGAGAAATATTTTGGGTCGAGACACGTAAAGCATTTTCTTTAGAAAGAAAAAGTTTTTATTGTATATGGTAAAACAAAATCACATGCGTTTTTCTCTCAAGATATAACAATCCGTCAGATTAATCGAGTGCAATCAAATCAATCGAGTGCAATGAAGGATATCTGAACCTTATGAACACTCATGTGTTAAAAGATACTGTAAGGAAGAAGACAAAACACTTATATATCGTGTTTGTTATGTACTCCCATGCAAATAGGAGTATTTATAGGTAGTAGGGAGAGACTTAAGAATTAATGGTAATAGATATGATTAAATAAAATATTAATTTGTAATAAAATTACAGTTAACCATAAATAACATTTATCCATAAACTTAAAAGTTTATACAAATACAAGTAATCGTATGATAATATTTTAAATTATATTAAATATTTCTAACAATCCCCACATAATTTAAAACATAAAATAAAACAAAATATATCACCTTTTCAAACAAAATATTATAGTTCAGTATAAGAAACCTTCCAAGTTCAAGTCTTACCCCTAGTAGTGTTTATAAACTCCCACTTAATTGTCTTGAGCTACCTCCCTAGTAAATAAAACATACAATATTAGTCGGTGCTCATTTTAGGTTCTAATCAGTATTTACAAGTTATGGCCTTTTGCATGTATCTTGTTTGTGAGTGTAACTTAGAGACTTGTCCATGTCTCACAATGGCAGTTCCACCATCACACTCGCTAGATAAACTCTGAAATGGTAGTTTGCAACTCACACCCATATGATAATTGTCATTGGACCTATTAAAAGGTATTTAAAAGAATTAAACATAATAATGCAAATACTTAAATCTTATTATTGTCATAATTTATAGTGCACCTCGTCCATAGAAATGAAGTAATATAGAAATATAAATAATGATTCACATTATTATTATTATTATTAAAAATTAAAGATGTGTAGCTTTATTAATAATAATAATAATTCAAAATTATTATTATTATTAATTGTTGATTTGTAAGTTTTATTATTATTCACGTTATTATAATGTTTTATAATTTAGTTTTCATTCATCTAATCTTAGAGAGGATTAGGAATGTATTTTTAATTGTTTTCTTCAATTCGGTTATGACTTAACTAATTACAAGTTTCTTATAAATATAAATATTTTTAATTAAATGTTTATTAAGACTTAACTAATTATAAGTTTCTTATAAATGTAATTATTTTTAGTTAAATTTTTATTAAAAAAGTTGTTATATTAAATACTCAAAACTTTATAATTTTTAATTGAGTTTCTACCGGTTAAATTTTTTCTTAATTAAGTAAAGTAATTTTTATTTTATCTTATCATTTTATTAATTTATCTCCACATATAAGATGAAAATTTGAGATTGATATAAAATGGAGATGATAAACTAAAGGAATTGACCTTTACATTACATTGTGTGTTTGAACGAGAAATTTTAACAATTTTAAGAAATTGTAATTCTTAGTAATTAAATTATTTGGAAATGAATTTTCTTCTTTTATTAAATAATTAATTTGGATAAACTAATTAAAATATCATAAATTTCATTTTTCTTATTTAGATAAAATAATTTAATTTATATATTTGATGGACTCAATTTTATCTTTGAGTGTAACTTAACTTAGCTTGACGATCTTCAGTCTGGGTTGGGTCGGCTTAGCTCAAATTTCCTCCAGGTTTGGCACGGTTTGAGCCGGCTCGACCTTTGACTTAAGCCAACTCAACATTCAACCCAAGCCGACCAGGGTTGACCTTTGGCCTCTGTCAGTCTGGCTCGACTTTTAGCTCGAGTTGATTTGATTCAACCTTTGGCCCGTGCTGGCTTAGTTTGACTTTCGGCCTGAGCTAATCCGAGTCGACCTTCAACCTGTGTCGTCCCAACTCGACCTATGGCCTAAACTGGTCAGCCCCGACTCTACCTTCAACTCGACCACCCTAGCTCGACATTCAGTCCATATCATCCTAGCTTGACCTTCGGTCCCGGGCGTCCTGGCACAACCTTCGTCATAAGTCAGTCTATCTCGATCTTTGACCCTGTCCGACTTGACTTTTTGCACCTGAGGACTTTTTTATCCTAACTGACGAGCAGGTCCACAACTTAAAAATTTTTAATTTCCTTTTTTAAATAAATTTTAAATTTTATTTATTTAAAATACCTTCTTAAATTTTCTCAATTTAAAATTCTTTTTAATTTTCTCATTCAAAACATTATTTTTCTTGAAATGATTTCACATCTTCAAATAAATTAATTATTATCTTATATTACCTCATCCGGTTATTGGTTTTATGTAGAACATGGTGGATGACAAGAAAGTTCATACTCTCCGATAACCTTTTACATCATTGTTTATAATAGAGAATTTAATAAAATTCCTTTTAAATTAACAATAATATTATTTTATATTAGTCACATAATCTAACATTATTTTTAATAGATAAAAAACTCAATCACATCATATTATTCGATTAACGAAATAAATAACCAAATTTCAATAAAAAACATATATTTTGAATACTTAATAAACTTAAAAAAAATAATGAAATATTATGACAATCTCTTAAATTATTCTCACATTTAAAACAAAAAAAAATCATTACTTTGTTACCAATAATTAGTCGCAATATTAGTCATATAATTTAACACATTTTTTAATAGATAAAAAAAATCAATCACATCATATTATTCGATTAACGAAATAAATGACCAAAATTTAACAAAAGCATATATTTTGAATACTTAATAAACTTAAAAGATTAATAAATTATGATGACAAACTTTTAAATTAGTCGCACATTTAAAAAAAAAAACCATTACTTTGTTACCAAATTCGAATATTTAGATTTGCATTTCTTGCTATCATCGCTCCTCTTAGAACAAAGAATAAAAAATAATATATAATCCTTTTCTTGTTTAAATTCATCCTTTAAATTTATGAAAGTATCAATTGGTTTAACCGGTCATAAAGTAATCTGTTTTTACAATTTATTTCTCTCCCAACACTCTCTCCTTCATTATCTTTTACATGTCTTTTAAATTTATATATATATATATATATATATATATATATATATATAAAAATAAAAAAATTATAATATATTTTTTTATT
>Ga0209589_1003024_pt1 | contig 29385 bp, 9 predicted proteins | sample CowpeawhiteBW_FD_187525 | JGI IMG/M metagenome (GOLD analysis project Ga0209589, IMG submission 187525) | Root nodule microbial communities of legume samples collected from California USA - Cow pea white BW (SPAdes) (version 2) | ecosystem: Host-associated > Plants > Roots > Nodule | place: USA...
AGATGCTTATAGAGATCGACATCTAATAACAAATTTAAACTTCCGGATATCCAAAAACTATATACCAGAAGTTAACTTTCAGAAATATATATATATATATATATATATATATATATATATTTTAAATAATATATATATTATTTTATTTTATCTTTGGATGTTACAAGTGACATGCACTCAGTAGCGGATTAAAGAAGAGGTAGGGAGGGGCCATGCCCCCCTACATTTTTTATTTTTTTAGTTATATATATATATATATATATATATATATATATATATATATATTAAAAAATTTAAATTTTTTTAAATTATTAATAGTATATTTAGAAATTAATGGAAATTAAACTGTGTGTCTTTTTTTTAAAACACAATATTTAATGTTAAAAAATAATAAAACATAAAATTAAATATAATAAAGAATAAAAATATTTAGGTTTAATTACTTTTTTGTCTATGGTTTCATCTAAAAATGTTAAATTGCAACTACAAAATTGGGACTAAATTGAGACTAGAAGATTTTGATGATCAACTTGACATTTTTGAAAACAGGAACCAAAGAAGTAATCAAACAAAATATCTATTAAGATATGTTTTTTATTTTCTTTCTCATTGTCTCTTTAATTTTTTACAAAATTGTACTCATTTCTCACTCTCATATGCTTTCTTTTTGTTGTTGAAGAAAAAAAAAGTTAAATACAAACTCATTCTTTTTGCTCTCATTTGTCATTTGTTTTCTTCCTTATTTGAAGAGAAAAAATGTAACTCTCTCTTGTCTCTCTTTATAATGAAATATTATTTTAATAGTTATTAAAATTATTTTTTATCTCACGAGTATTTGTATATTCGTTTTTATGAATATAGAAGAAAAAATATATATTATATGTTTTTTAATAACCGATTTTTAATTGTAATTTGATTATAATATATTTTTTTAATAATTATGTCTATCAATTTTTTATTAGATTATTATAAATTATTTTTTAATATTATTAAAAAAATAGGTATATTATGAAGAATAAAATAATATATGTTTTTTTAATGATAAGAGGGTTTATGAAGATGAAAACAACACAAATTTTATTTCTTCACGGATATTTTGAAGCATTATATTTATGATTTAATTGTTTAATTAAAGAAGACATTTTTTAAAGTACTCTACTAATGATCCAATCTAATAATCAAATAATTATATTACTTTGGCCCCTCCAAAATATTTAGTCAAGATCTGCCACTGCATGAACTTATGATGGCCTCTACGCTTTGTAGAGTCATTGCTAATCAGTTTCACCTTACCACACACAAGGTTAATCTCATTCGTGTTTTAAGATAAGAAAAAGTTCTTAGACTAGAACCTCTTGCTACTTTTCACCATATAAATCATTTTACTCTATGAGTGTGAATGGTTATTAGAACGTTAAGATATCTCCGTACTTGAATTCATACATCAATGCATCACTAAAGAAAACACAACACTAGGATTTTCCCCATGGAATTCCTTAAATCATAATAACTCACATCATTACTACAACCATTGGAAATTAGTTTATTTCAGTAAATAAAACCAATTACAATATCAATAATCAGGATTTCATAACAAACAAAAACACTACACTGGCGCTCAATGGTCACCACTCAGCGCTTTGCCACAAAATTGCTCACTGAATTTGAAACTGAAGATTGGCGCTCAATGGTACAAACCACCACTCAACGCTTTGTCAAAAAATTGTTCCCTAACTTTGAAATTGAAGATTGACGCTCAACGCCCACTTCGTTTCGCTCAACACCTTGACAAAAAATGAAAAAAATGCATAGTTTTAACTTTCTAATTGATCAAATTGGTACTTCCCTTTCTTTTCTTAACTCAATCCGTTTTAAAAACATGTTGAACGTTGTACCAATTAGACCAATAACTCAAGTAAAAACACCCAATTCAATCATACTCCCAACTTTACAATTTAGCTCCAAACACACTTTATTTCACTGAAACTCCCAACAATATAAATGAGCATATATTCAACATACATACCAAAACATATTCAACTGGAAAATCAATACAAATCAAACTAGTTCATGGATCCAAAATACACATCATGCATCATACTATATGTACCCACATCACGTATTCAACATGTATATAACCAAAATGGAAAAAAATCAACATGCAAATTTGTAAGAAGTCCTAGCTTCCCTCACCTTGTTGTGTTTGGTAGGTTCTACCCCTTTCAAGATGTTCTATGACTTCAAAACTTTTAGGTACCCCTATAACCATGAAAAGAACTTAAGTGAATACTTCAAAGGTTTCCTTGGATCGACAAACAGGAGAAGATTCCTAAGAAACTTTCTAGTTTATTCAATTTGGTCTTCATTTTGTTTCAATGTTCAATTTGGTCCCTATTTTCGTAAAAAAAATGTTCAATTAGGTCATTTTCAGTAACGGTGTTAAAATCGTTAACATAATACTATACACTCTGGCATTGTTTGCATGACGTGTGCTATATTTCATTACGTGGCCCGTTTTATGGGTTTATGAGGTATATATCCATTACAATGTTTAATTTAGTTTGAAATGAAAAGATGGGGATAAAAAGTTAAATAGGGTTTGCAGTTCATAAAAGGCACTGCGTTTTTCTTGTAGTGTGAAAAAAGATGTTGTGCAAACTTCCCCCTTAAATCCTATGCGTTCATTGCGAAGGTATGTCTCATTGCCAATCTTCTTCCTCTTGTTGTAATAGTTAGGGGTAGTGTTGTTGTAATAGTTCCCTCCATGGTGGTGGTTCAAGGGGAATGGGCATAAATCCATTTGTAATTATGGAGACCTAGCAGTCTTAAGAATGACAAGAACTTCAAAGAATCTTTGTACACAATTTTAGGATTGTCCCAACTACAAGGTTTGATTAATAATGCAATTTTTTTTTTATAATAAAATTTTTTGTTTGGAATTAATATTGGATTTGTAATTTTTGTGCTCAATAACAATTTGGTTCTTCTGATGTGGTGTGGTGTAACTATTTCAAATGGTGCTCTGAAGAAAATGTTGATTATAAGGATGTTGTTATCACCAGACAAAATAGGAAGATAAATATTGATTAGTTTTAGGTTTAATTGCTATGATGGTATCCACTTTGGTATGAGTGTCAATCTCGTATCCACTTTTAAAAAATGTCAATTGCATCATCCCAACTTTTGATAAAGTGTCCCAATTAGGTCTCTTTCAGACAAAAAATGCTAATTTTGTTAACGACGTACCACAAGTCAATTTGTGATTTTTGATTTTTTTTGAATTTCTTTTAATTTTTTATGCAAAATAAAATTGTCACGTGTCAAATTTCTGATGTGAAACGTGGCATGTTAGTTGCACGTGGAAGGACAATGTCACATGTCAGTGTCACTATCAAATGTCATTGTCTTGATTTCACTTTAGTCCTTATATATGTCTCATTGATTCAATTTAATCCCTACTTGTGTGTCTTTGATTCAATTTTGACCCAATTTTTTTAATAATTAAAATCTTTTTTTAATCATTTTGTTATAAGATTAAAACTAATTGAGTATAAATATTTTTACAACAATTAAGTACTGATATTTATATTGTTTATCTAAAATTTCAGACCAAATTTATTATTTGTATATATGTTATACTAATATTTTTTATTAAAAATAATTTTTTAACATATTACATTATTGTATATTATTAACTCATGTTTTGTTAATCATTACTTTTTTTTTTCAAAATGTAATGATTATTATTGTCTTTCATCAATTTTAGACCAATTTTATTATTTGTATGAATGTTATACTAATATTTTTTATTAAAAATGACTTAATAAAATAACTTTTACCACTAAATTTTAAATATAAATATCAATACTTTATTTTGTAAAAATATTATACTTAATTTATTTTAATCTTATTAAAAGTGGATTAAAAAATATTTTAATTATTAAAAGAAATTGTGATAAAATTGAACAAAATTGGATCAATAAGACATAAATGAGGACTAAATTGAAATCAAGACAATGACATCTGATAGTGACACTGACATGTGGCATTGTCCTGCCACCTGACACTAACAATGTCATGTGTCACCCTAGGGACCTGACATGTGGCAATTTTTTTTTGCAAAAATAAATAATTGAAAATTAAAAATATATTAAAAAACCGCATATTGACACGTGACACGCCGTTAACGACGTTGGTAATTTTTGTCTGAAAGGAACCTAATTGAGACATTATTTCAAAAGTTGGGATGCAATTGACACTTTTTAAAAAATGGGTACTAGATTGACACACTTTTATCATAGTATTATCCGAGTAATTAAACCTTATTCTTAGAATATTTTAATTTTAAGATATTAGAATCAATCATAATTAAATATTCATAAATATCATATCATTAGTTATTTTATTTTATTTTTATGTTCAATTTATTTGTGTATTTAGTATTATAAATACAACATTTTCTTCCATATATATATATATATATATATATATATATATATATATATATTTTTTTAATATATTTTTTTTTTTTTTTATATTATATAATATATATATATATATATATATATATATATATATTGTTTTAATAAATTATTTTATTTTTTAATATGATATAACTAAATATAAGAAATGTATACTGTAAAAATGTATTATTATAAATGTGTATAATATTTAAGTTTGAAAATGTTCTGGTATATCTAATAAATCTCATATCGCTTAGGATTTGAGGTCAAACACAGTTTAAATACTTCTTTCTCCTTTCGACCTCTGATGTGATTTGTAATATTTTCTTAAACAAGTTTTCTATCAAATCTAATGTTTTACTCTCTCTCATCTTCTCATTCTTGCTCTCAAGGAGTCTAAAAAAGAAGATTCAGTCGTGCTAATGGTTGTAACAAGTAGTAAAATGAGATGCCGTTAGTAATTAAGAAAGTACAGAAAGTAAAATTCTCTAAAAAATCGTAAATTATTGATTTCCTTTTGGGTTCTCATGCTCAATCACAATCACATGAGTTGGGCCAGTCAACAAACAGTCCAATTTGGTTCATGACTCTTTCCAAAAAAGGTTATACAATTGCTTTTGCTACTTACACAATTATTTTCTGCACCTTCTCTTTGCAAGATCCTTACACTCTCTACAAAGGTGTTATGAGAATACATTAAAAAAGTAATGGATTGAGCAGTTTCAAAAACAATAATGAGAGACAATCGCTTCCTGCACCCCATAAATTTCTTCATGCACCCCAACAATTTTAAGAAAATGATCATTTTACCCTTGTAAAAGTGACTTCCAGATTATTAATTCTAAACACACTTTCAGAAAATAATTTTGGGAATTTTTGAAATAGTATTTTCAGAATAAAATTTTTCGGAACAAAATTTCCAGAACGAAATGTTTAAAATAAAATTTCCTAATTGTGTTCAGAATATGTTTTTCACAATAGATTATTGGAACTCATATAGTATTTTTCGGAACAAATTTTTTTGAACACTCCTACATGAAATGTGTTTCAGAAAAAAAATTCGATACAGATGAGATATTTTTGGAAAAAAAATTCTGAAATGATTTCTTTTACTATATTCTCTCTTCTTCTTCCTCTACATAACGATCTGAGGAAGGTAAAAACAATAACATCGACGACAATGATAATGATGGTGTAATTTATAACAATATATAAAGAAGATATTCTTTTCTATGTTCACATTTTAACATTTTTGTTTTATCTTTAATTATTATTTTAAAATCTCTTTTATCTTTAATCGTTATGTTCAAAATTTCTTCTAGATACATATTTTATTTTTCAAATTTTATATTTAATTATATATTTCTTATTTATTTTAACTCAAATTTTTATGAAAATTAAGAAAATGCAAAACACATATACCCATAGGCTAGTACAATGATAAAGGATATCCGAGTATTTTTCTTGTATCGTGAGATTAATAAATCTGTTGGGGGTGCAAAAAGCAATTATCATGTTGGAATAAGGAATCCAAAATACATTTTGAAATTAATAGTTAACCAATTTAGATTATTGATTCCAAAATACACAATAAATTTTATCACTAAGGAATGGCATTTCCCAAAAGGTTTTAAAACCTATTATGGAATGTTCTTTCTAAGAATATAAATTTTGAATTACTTACATAAACAAGATAGTGAACATTGTGAGCAAAGAGTAAGATTCGAAGAAAACATGCACCTTTATTTCACAACTAGACTATTATAATATATATATATATATATATATATATATATATATATATATATATATATATATATTGGTTATCCACTAATTTCTAGAATAATGGGTTTATAGAAGTATTTTTTGTCAAATTACATTCAATTATATTACTCAAATTTGATGTTTAAATTTAAATATAAGATTATTTTTGAAATAGTAACATTAAATAAAAGTTAGGAAATTGAATTTTGGTTATATTTAAGTCCATCAAGACATTTTTTTCTTATCTTTGGGTCATGAAAAAGTACTATAAATATAATTAATTGAGTTGCATCGATGTTATTTTTTAATAAACGGTGTTTACTTTGAAACATTTTTTAATTTGATTTTGGTATGTATTTGACGAAGGCTCTCTTGGACAATTAAGAGTGTCCATAAGTGCAAAATATATTTTTTTTTTCACGTCAGTTGTTTAGTACAAATTACGATTATTTTATAAACTGATTAAATATAGGTACTATAAAAAGTGACTTATTAAAAACGTGAAGTAAAATGTTCATTTAAATTTAAATGATTAATTTTTTTTTTTATATTGGTTAATAAAATATTCTTTTTGAAACCAAATCTAACCTTAAAATGCAATAAAAAGTTGCAACTAACCAATTTGAACAATAAAACCATTATCATAACTAAATTATCTATTTCAAACCAAATTACTGAATATGGTAAATTATTTACTGTAGCTGAATATAAATAAAACTAAAATATGTCGAAGAAAATAAACAAGCCATTATTATTGCATCTCCAATATATTAACTTCAAACAATGTGGGATGAAATCCTGAAAAAACTAAAACACATGTAATATTAGTACTCGATAGTTGTACCGTATTAAACTTATTCTAATGCTAATAATATATATTAGCTTATAAAAAATGAGTAATGTCTGTAATAATGATGACTTTATCTAGATCATGATGAAGTGATTATATTCAAATGAATCTTCTTATATATTACGCTAAATTGAAAAATAAATCATAGAATCATTTCAAATCTCGCAAATAATCATTAGTATACGTATTGCAAAATTCACTAACGTTAGAAAACATATACCAAAGCAATCTTGTTTTACCCTTTTCACGTAAAATGTTTATACTCTTTTTGCATAAAATGTTGATACCATACTTTGACGAAATATTAGAGAAAATTACGAGAAAAATACTTTATTGAAATCATGAGAATGAAAGTTTTCTTACCAATTTATTATAAATTTATCTAATATATAGAATATACTATCACATAACGTAAAGAGAGAGGGGAAGAATAAAACATAATATATTTCATTATAGAATAGAATTATCTAATAATAATAAAATAAAATAAAATATATGATACCTCTATTAATATAATTAAAATCAAAAAATATATGATATTTTTATCAGTTATATCTAAATTACGATTCACAAATAAGAGAAAAAAGAAATACATTTCATTAACAAAACAAAACCCGATTCTAAACCAAGTTTAAGGACAATATGATTGGAATGAAATCTGTAAAACCAACAAACGTCATAAAATTCTTTACGTGCATAAAGTTAAAGTTCTTCGTTCATTTCTATAATGCATTCCTACATCTTTATATACTTAATTTTTTTTTTAATTTTGAGTTTCAGAATATATAATCTAAAATACATTGTATATTCCAAAAGTATAAAGACTATATTTTAAAATGTACCATCTAAAATATCATTTTATAGGTATATGATTAAGTCCAAACATGATAATAGTTCCTTCAATCATTTCAGGTCACAAATGGTAGTAGCCATAAAATGATATTTTGCTTCTACGAAAGAATGAGACACAATCTGATATTTCGTAATTTTTCATGAAATAGGTGAATTACCAAGAAAAATAAACCAATCAGTAATAGATTTTCTAGTCAAGGAACAACTAGTCCAATCTGAGTCACACCAAGTATAGAGTTGTAAATCACAATCAGCACTTAACAGAATTCCTTGTCCGAAATTAGCCTTCAAAAATCGCGCAACACGTAGGGCAGCATCCCAATGTTCCTGTTGAGGATGTTGCATGAACTGTGTAAGTGTATGTACACAATAAGAAAGTTCAGGCCTAGTAACAGACAAATAAATTAACGGTTCTAGCTAACCCAACCTTCTAGATATGGAAGAAGAGCAACTTCAGCTAACGATAAGCAATGTTGAGGATCCATGGGTGAGCCAACCGTAGCTCCTAACAATCCCGCTTCAGATATAATATCTAACGCATATTTGCGTTGACACAAGAAAATTCCAGTAGAGTTACGAGTCACCTCAATGCCTAGAAAATATTTCAATATTCCAAGGTCTTTCATATGAAAACATGCACACAAGTATATTTTGAATGCTTTTAATGGCAACATTGTCATTTCCTGAAATCAAGAGACTATCTACATAAACCAACACATAGAGTTGCACATCGTCGCAGTGTAAAGAGTGAATGATGAAAGGATGATTGTGTAAATTCATAGTGTTTCAAAGCATCGATAAGTTTTGCAAACCAACATCGAGGAGCTTGTTTCAACCCATATAATGGCATGTGAGGCCTATCGAACTTGATCCGTTTTGATATTTCTACTCAAAGATAGAGTTGAGTTCACCATAAAATAGAAATTAAATTATTTTATAAAAAAAATAAATTTTAAATATTTCAATTATTTTATCCAAATTAATTATTTAAAAAATAAAAATAATTTAATTACAAATAATTCAATTATTAAAAGTATAAACAGAAGAGCTAATATCTTGATTAATGATATTGCTATGAGTGTTTGGTGATATATCTATAAAAAGAAAAGAAAATAAATAAATTGTTTTGCATGCAATTTCAAGATAATAGTCTAGGTTGTCCAAACTTTGGACTGAACCGAATTCAATTACGTAAAAGAATTGAATTGTTTAAAATAAACACTGTACTCGATTGTTCTATTAATTTGGTTTTTAAAGTTTGAATTACTCTTAAATAGTCTGATTATGCTAAATTGAACTATAATTCAGGTGAAAAATATATTTTAAAATAAGACGTCTACTGGTAATAATAAAAATTCATATAGTTCAAACAATTTAGAATGGTTAAAAAAATTATGCTATATTTGAATTCAATTCAGTTTCCTCAAAATACTTTTAAAATTTGGTTCAATTTTGCTGTGGTTTAATTCAATTCATATATTGTATCCATTCCTATATCAAATATACCGCTTAAAAATAAAATCTTAAATAATTGTATGGACTTATTATATATTAGTATCAGTTTTTTTTTTCAGAAATACTAATGAAATAAAACAAAACATTTCTTTACAGTTTAAAATTAGGTTATGTAATTAAAAACACTTATTTAAAAATTATACAAGAATCTATACAAATTAGTTTATACTCGTTAATTTTAACTTTAAGAAAAAAATATTTTATTTTTTTTTCTTTTTAAATCTGGAAAGTTCATTTAAATAGATCTTAACATAATAATTATTAAATATTTGATTTTTTTTCTACTCACCTTTGTTTAATTTTTCTGTATTATTTAGACACTGCATAGCATTTGTATTAAAAGATGAGTTATTTTCATTAGTCATTATATATTAATGACTAATTTTCATTAAAAAACTTGATTTGTCACCTTTAATAGATTCTATTATCAAAAGTACATTTTTTTTCATGTATAATATTTTGATTAGAAAAACATTTTTAACATTATATAAAGTTTTTTTTACCTCTTTTCTTTAAGAACTTATCGAACTTTCTGACAATGAGGTTTAGATTTTATGTGGACAACACTCTTCTGGTAATACTCTTACTCTTTTTTTCATTGTTTTCTTGCTCAATTAAGCATGTTCATTTTAAGAATTTTGTTTTTGCTCAAGTATAACTCTCTCAAAAGTAAATGTGACTCCTAAAAAAATTTGTTCGAAAACTAAGTTTAAACAAAATAAAAAAGGGAGCGATATAAATTTAAGTTATCAGTTTTAATAGATTAAAACTTCATTTTAATTTATTATTTTCATTTACTCGCGAAATTGACAGATTAAAACTATGTTTTAATAGATTATAATAAAGTAACCTAAAATCTTATGAAATCGTATAAAATTAATTTTAATCTATTAAAAATTTGTTTTAACATATTACAAAATTTTTCTTATAATTAACCATAATTCTAAGTAATCTTAATTGATTAAAATGATTATCTAATTAATTAAAATGTTCTTTGTAATAAGATATATAAATATTTTAACTAATTAAAAACATCTTTTAATCAAATAAAAATTTCTTAATACTAAGTTAAGTTGTAAACCAAATTCAAGTAGGGGATATTGATAAGATCAAACTATAAAAGATAAATTAATGAAGATACAATCTAATCAAAGGACACTCCCTAATCAACTAAGTCTTTAATCTTCAAGGTAAAATGACATGATTGGTTTTATCAAATCTATATACAACACAACAACAACCTCAAGAGTACTCATCCCTATTTTAAAACACTAAGACATCATTAATTTATTAGGTAAAAAAAAAAAAAAGCTCTATACTATTTTCCTTGGTCCTTTGTCTCATTTAAGTTTAATACATTTATTGTACATTTTTATATTTTCTACTCACAAAATTTACTTGAATCTCAAGGTATTTTCTATCATAGAACCTCAATTACATTTTTTTTTCTCGTTTGTATAATTTTGTTCAAATAACGTACTGTATTTCAAAGAATACAAACCTCAATATATTAAATTAAATCATTTTTAAAACATATTTGTTCATCTCTTCTCATTTTAAATATTTTTATTTATTTTTTATTTTTTATCATCTAAAAATATCTTAAATTAAGCTTAATGGTTCATGAAATTATTATTTAATACTTTATTTTTAAAATTACAGAATTATCCTTTTTATCTTAAAATTTGAAATAAAAAAATATTATTAATCTCTTTACATTAAACTTTTTGTAATATATAATTTTTTATTATAACTTTTATTTTTAATCACCGTATTTCTAAAATATTATTTGATTTGAAACGTGAAACTTCATTATTTTATCTTTAAGAAACAAGTGTTTAGAAATTAAAAAATATATATTTAAATTAAATTTGATCTCGATTTTTAAAGGACGTATACTTTGTTGAGATACCGCAACATTACTAAATTAATACTTAAAACGGAAAAAAAATTTAGGGGATGAAAGTTAGATATTATTGGGAAAGTCATTGTAGAATGAGTTGTATGGTAATAATGTTAGAGTTTTGTCGGGTTGTTTCTAGATATTTTTGCCGACATCTTTGTCGAAGCATACTCTGTTTTAGATTTGCGTGCTGATTCTTGTTGCCAACTCGCAAGAACACCACCTAAATAACTAAACTAGGATTTCCCACACCACATATTTCCTTCCACACTGCTTTTTCTTTAATAACAAAATTAGTTATACCCATTTACACCAATTTTAAATATAACCACTCAAAAGATTGTTTCCTAACATTTAGGTACGATACAGATATATCAATACCAAAACGAGATAATTATTAATATTATTATTTTTATCGTCATTATTTCATATTTTAAAAACAATAATTTAAATAAGATCCGATCGATCTTAACATAAATTGGATAGTCTTAATCTCTCGATCTCATGGAATTTATATTTTTTTATTTTTCTAGGATAAAGACAGACATTAGTAATGTTATTAATTAAGAATAATATATATATATATATATATATATATATATATATATATATATATATAGATATATATTCATTACAAGATGAGAATGATGTAATATGTGGAAAGAAGAGGAAAATGTAGTTTCAAATTATTAATTTCGTGAGTAAGTGAAAAAATAAATTCAAATGAAATTTTAATTATATGTACTTTCCCAAGTTTTTTTGTGAAAAAATTATTTTATTGATAAGTTGGTTAATTTTGACTTTTATTCGTATAAATAATAATATAATATTAATGATTTAATGTTTTATTTCAGTATAACAAATGATTGACTTGAAATGTTAATTTAATTGAGATGTTAAAGTTTATTATCATACTTTACATAAACTAATTTGGAAAAAAACAAATATTAAACTAGATAGTACTTTATAATAAGTAAAAAATGAAGTCTGATATTGTTTTTACAAAATTAAACATTAAAATTATATTTATTTTTAAAATACTAGTTTAATCCTTCCAAGTTATTATTTAAAATTTGTCATTATCCTCAATAATCTACATATTACAATTATTGTTTTATAAAAATGATAATAGTTTTGCTTTTACTAAATAGGGTATGTGGTCCCAATATTGGGAAGATATTTGAAAGCAACGATGATCTACCAATCTTGCAAGCTTTTGTTACCGTCCTACCAAAGGGAAGCGGTCCCTTCACCAACCCGTAAGTAAGTCTTAAAAGTCTTCGTTTGCATTTTATTTTATAGTGTTCAAGTCACAAACTCTGAATATATAATCATTTAATGTATATGAAATAATATTACGAAAAGAAGTTCAATTCTCTAATTACATCTTAATATTTGACAAATAAATGATTAATTTAGTCATTAAAATTTTATTTCTTTGTTATGTTAACTTTTTAAATAAATAAGAAGCGTTTTCGAGCTGTAACACCTAGGGGTGGCAATGCGGGCCGGCCCGCCCCGTTTAGGCTCGTCCCGCATAAGGCCCGCACATCGCGGGTCGGTCCGCCCCGCCCCGCACATTTTATGCGGGCCGCATACTCTGATCCGTCCCGCATATACGTTGGCCCGCTTTTTTTTTTAATTTTTTAATTTATTTTATTTTTATGATAAAACTTTCAATGTTTAAAAATTGGAAAACTTTAAGAAGTTCACAAAATTAAGTAAAGACTTTGGGAAATTAGATGATAAATTGATAATTCAACATTTTCATCATATTCATACTATGACATACACAATGTATTCTTTGAATTTTAGCACATTAAAAGTTACATAATACTTGTCTTTTCCAGTTATACAAAAATTTGAAATGTTAATGCAAGAGTCCATAAAAGAAGTAATTAATATACACAAGTGCAAGTTTTTTTTTTTTTTTATGCGGGCTTGCGGGCTAGCCCGTGCGGGCCGCGGGCCCGCGGGCTCACTATCCTAGCCCGCCCCGCGTTTTTTCTGCGGGCCTGCGGGCCGGGCCCGCGGGCCAGGCCCTAATTGCCATCCCTAGTAACACCCCATTTAATTTAATATACGAAATTAAAGGAAGCGTCACAACAGATAACTTAAAAGCGCAATCGTGAAGTTCAAAACCCAACTCCTTAAAACCTAGGCACATCACGATGCCCAAAAAGAAACGGTTAACGAGTTTACAAGGAAAAGTAGATTAATCAAAGAACAAACAAGTACATGGGCTTTAGCCCTAAAGAGAAGCCCACTAAAGAAACTAAAACCAGCCCATGTAGATTACGCCGCGGAACCATCACCTCCCTGTTGCCCGCGGGTGTTCCTCGCATCTGCTCACACCAACAAGTTGATGATCATCGCAAGAGAGAGTACCACACAGCAGAACACACCACAATAAAAGTAGGGTAAGCTAGAGCATACAATCATTTTATCAATGAAATCAGATACATATTCACAGTCCATCATACATACGTCACACAAGCATATTACGACTTTCCAAACAATACACTACGACTCGACTCGACTCATCCGGATACATATAACTTAGTCGGATTCAACGGACGCTTGCACTTGTGGTGGATACCTCTGCTCACCCCCGAGCTATGTGTTACAAGTGTTTCATTGAATCATTTTTCCTCACCACAAGGTTAGCCCTTAATGAATTACAAGCCTCCTGCTACTCTCACCACAGGGGTCAGTCTGCTCTAAGTGAGACTAACTGGCCCCTTAGAGTGTTAGGATGCAGTCCTTACCTAGTTATACAGATGGGGCACCACCATGGGCACCCACTAACAGGGGCCATGGAATTACGTCCCGACCACTGAAGCGCAGCCCTGGAAGTCTCACCTAGAGACCCCAAGGAATTACACGCTGACGCGGACCAACATTCATAAATCAACAATAAGAGAACATTAAATCATATTTATAATTTCATACCAACCTCTGAGATTAATTTCTCATACGCATCACATTTTGAATCCATACATCTGATCATCACCACCCCATGAGTCTAGGGCCTCATGTCATATCAATACCATGTTCCTTTAGTTCCAAAACACTCATTCATCTCACATGCCAAGTTCCCACAACACCCATCATTCATCATTTATGAATCATGTCACGCATACATAGCAATCCATTAGACATATATCCATACATATGTACATATATCTCATCATGGCAGTCATACCCATACAATTCCAATCTTAAGAGAGTAAACACACAACCAAACACAAAACAGTCTCGCCCAATCCCTCGCTCAGGCTGAAGGGTCTCGCTCAGGCGAGTCCCCTTCGCCTAGGCGAGGGCTCGAAAAGGGCATCAGGAAGCAACGCGGGATCTCGCTTAGGCGAGACCCCTCTCGCCTGGGCGAGATGCTCGCTCACTCAAAATAAAGAGCGGGTCGCCTGGGCGACCACTCGCATAAACTGGCCTGGGCGAGCCCCTATTTGTCTCGCCTAGGCGAGGCTGGCTCGCCTGAGCGAAATTAACAGGTTTCACCACTGTTTCACCTGCAGCAGCCATGTTTTCCAACCAAACAACTCATGCAAGATATTCTCGCGCATCAAAACGAAAGATCAAACCATAAAATCATCAACCAACTCATACACAGATAAAAAATGACTCGAAACTAGAAACCCTAACTTCCCGTACCTGGAAGAGGGCTATCGAAGCTTCGACACGGGACCTTGGAGCGCAACAACTCAAAGATGGGCTCGCAGAAATGGAGTATAAGTTTCTTTAGCTTAACGTGATAGTGGAACAAAACCCTAGCGGAGGGGGTTGACGGCTGCAGCTCAAGTTCTCTGAAAATGGAGTGAAAATATGACTTAGGGCAACTGAAAAGGACTTTATCTACTGGGCCAGCCCCTTAGGCCCACTTAAAAGGACAACCCTTTAGTTTAGGGCAAAAAGAATACTGAATAATATTAACGGACCTTACACGAGCCAAAAATGCAACATCCACAGATTTCATGAAATTATTGTTTTAGTTTTAAAGAATAATAAGTTTAGTAAGATACAAAATAATTTTCACCGACTTTCAGAAATAATTTATAAAAGAAAAACTTAACGATTTAATTAGTATTTTATTTTTAATACCCGTCAGGTTTACTTAATGTAATTTTTTTAATTTTTAATTTTTTTTCAGTTTTATTTATAAGAACTTAATATCGTTATTTTCATTAAATTAGTGTTATTATTATTTAAAAGTTGATCACATTTTATCATTTTGATCAATTTGAACCACAACTCAACGGATTGGAGAATTTCCTCCAACAAGATTTTCATCAAGAATTACGAGTTAAGGTTTGAAACTTTTGAATGATTTGGAGGAGTTGTTCGTTAAGTAAAATGGATATTTTTTTTTTACTATAGTTGTGGATATAATAGTGGATGGTGGAGAAGAGAGAAGAAAAAATTGTTGGCGGGAAAAGAGCGATAAGATGATAATAGTGGATGATGAAAAAAGAGAAGAAAAAGAAAATGTAAGTAGGCGAGGCTGTAAGTATAACCCGTTAGAAATCTAAATGTGAGTCTAAGTTTTACATTGGTTAGAAATGAGAAATGAGAAAAAAGAGTACTATATAAGAATAAAGACTCATAAATTCATTGTAAGTTTTTGGATTGAGAGTGGTGGATTCAAGTCTCATTGGTGTTGTATCTTCCCAATAAAACTCCTCTATAAACATAACATAACCTCCCCTAACAAAAATTAAAAATTAATATTTATCGACATATTTATTTTGAAAATAGTGAGATACGATATATAATATATGCTATTGAAAAAATGTATAATAATTTTTAAAGACATAATAAATATATGATTGATATTATAAATTCAAATTGAAATAATATGTATTAAAGTTATTAACATAAAATTTATAAATTATTGTTATCATAAAAAAATATTATTGTTTTATAAATTAAATATTTTATTAATAAGTATTGGTAATTTTTTATAAAATATCATATACAAATACGTGATATAGATCCATAAAAAATTACGATGGAAAAGAAAAGAAATAAAAGATAAATAAAATTGTATAGAAGGTTATGATAAAAACAAATAAAAAACTAATATTACTTTCAAAACATCATATTTTATAAAATAAAAATTAAATTAAGAAAATTAAAAAATCATTAAATAAATCTCATAAATAATGAAATTAAAATACCAATTAAATCTTAAATTAATTATTTTATTTTAAAAGAGTTAATATATATTAATATCTGAGACAACTTGGCGGCACATTTTCGTACAGAAAATGAATTATTGTACTACACCTGAGATAACACGTGATTTGTGTGACCGAAGTGTCCAGTTTCACTTTTGTGTTTTTTTTTGTTTTAAAGTAAAATTTCATTATAATCCTTTCACTGGTGAACAATAAATAAAATTTCATATTTATTTCTATTTGTGTTTTATTTCAATTTTCTTGAATGACGGTTGTATTTATAGTCTCAATCCGTATCCACTTAAATATTTATTAAATAAGATTTAAAAAATATTAAATAAATACAATACTACCACATGTTCAATATTAGAGAGATAAGACTCTTCTTCTCTGAACCTTAAATAATATAGTATGAAAGAATTATAATTATATAAATAAACTTCAAGATAAATCATGAAAACAAAAACAGGATAAGGATTTAAATACCCAAATCTAAAGTTAGAAAGTAAACAAATTGAAACCACTCCATGTACTTAAATACCATGATGTGTGTACATAAACACACACATGAACAAAGACATCATCTGATTTATTCATTGTTCCAAGTCAACCTTATTATGGCAACCCTTTTCATGGTTCCTTGCCAGCATCAATTGCTGAAGAAGTTGCAGAGCCATTGTCATCCAAAGCCACCACCATCACCACCATCAAACTCCATTATCAGGAGTCAGAAAACTTCTTCATTCAGTTTCAAAAGCAATGCCAATGTCCCTATTCATGAACTTCCTGGGGTGACACATTCTCACTATCCTCTCCATCTCACATTTTCATAAATTTGAATTCTCTGATAAGTTTTATACTATATTTCTCCGTTATATCTTTAAAATACATTGATAAATACTGTATCTTCGAAATACACCAATAGATATTGATTTTATTGTTCCTTGCCAAAAGTTCCGGCAAAAAAATGTGGACTTCACTTTCATGCTATAACGAGTCTAACATGAAGGTGTGCATGTTCTTTGCAGGCTTCATTTGATCAATACATGGATGACAAACACAGAGTTCTCAGTGCTGTGTTTTCTGGTGACAAAGCAACAACAAAACAGATCAATGAGGTACTTAAACAACTTTTCATGAAGAAAACAATGTAAGAAACATGAGTGAAGAATGTTTAACCGAGAAAGTGGTTTTGGTATGCAGGAAGAGTGGAGGATTAACATGCCTACCATACAGTGCTTATTTCTGAGTGTGAAACCAGTAGCAGATGTGAGGTTAACATTCAAGTCTAAAGGGGAAGATTACCCACCTCACATTCCTCATCATATCACCAAAGTTCTTGAGCTTCACTTTGTAAGCCCTTTTTCCAGATGAACTTCTCAACAAGTACTTACAAGAAAGAAAAAAAAGTAGAAGTGAGATTGAGTTTATACACAAGTACTTATGCAGAGATGATGATGATGATGATGATGAGTTTGTTTTGCAGACAAGGTGGGAGCTACAGGGTCTGAGTGCCCTTTACAATGACCCTTACCAGATAAACCTTGATGTTAGAGGCACCATATACCCAGAAAGGACGGGAAAACATAGTTGGCTCAAGAATCAGATGGAGATGGAGATAGCATTTTGTGTTTCTCCAGCAACAGCTTTCATTCCTGAAAGTGTCTTGCAGAATGCCATAGAGCTGGTTAGATTGCCTCTGAATTGCACAACTAACACTTCCTTTCTCTTCCTGTTCTAGTTCTCGTAAAACTATTTAGAAATAATATTTCCAAAAATAATCACATTTTCACGTCCAGTAAAATGAAAAAGTTAACCCTAATAACTGTTAGGTAATTTAAAAAAATTACCGGAAAGATTTAATATTAAAGAGACATAAATTTAATTTACACAACGACATCATTCTTAATCTTTAATCTAAAATATTAAGACGGTGAGTTTTTTATAGATCTCCGTATAATATTCAATTTTTTCATTTTTATTTCATGTGAGACTTAGACTCACATTTGAATTCTGAACGATAATTGATATACCAAAAAAAAATTTATAAATTTATTGCTTTAACGTTTTGACATAAAAGAAAAAAAAAAAACCATCAAACATTGCAATGAAACTACATTTGATTAGACAAGTTCTTTTGATGATGAGTTGTTGATCAATAAATTCGTTGACAGATTTTCAAAACAGTGTGGGATGAAATGAAGCAGGAATTCCATGGTAGATTATTGCAAGATTATAACAGGTTCAAGAGAAACAAGACCAAGAAGATTCCTGTTCAGACTTAGTGTTCTAACTTTCTAATTCTGATTAACTGTCATGAATCTCTCTGTAAAGACAAAAGAGTGATTCAGACTTCTCAGTCTGCACTTTGTACATGGATGGATTATTTTTTTCAAATGACTTTCAAATTCTGTTTTTTTTTTCTTCTATGGAATAAGTAAATATGGTAACTATGCCCTTTCAGTAATAATTGTAAAATAAATTGATCATATCAATTTATGATTGAACAATTATAAGATATGATTTGTTTAGTGTTAATGCTATTTTGGTATAATTCACCAATATGTCTATTAGACCCTTAATCTTCTTCAATTTTCTTAATTAGACCCCTAAAATTAGTTTGTAATAGTTTGAAACCCAAAAAGATTACAATTTATGAAAGTTTGGATTATTTTAAAAATCCTGTTACAAAATTCCAGAAAGATCAGGTATTCAATCAGATTACAATTTAAGAACCTAATAAAAAAAAAAAAAAAACTCAAATTACTTTATTGAATTGAATTTCTGTTCTCATCTCTTATTTTAACAAATAAGAATACGACTTTTTTGTTATAACAATTTAAGAATTCAAATGAACTGAAATACTTATTAAGTGATAGTCCTTAAGTTTTTGTTTCCCTCAACTTCAAGCATACAAGCAACATATTTTGGTAGGTAGCTTTTAAAAGAAAAAAAAATAGTCATATACTAAAAATATAAAATAATTTTGTATTACCATTTAATCATAAATTATTATGTATTAACTTTTATCATAATTATTTTCAAAATTAAATTCAATAATTATTGTTAATTAAATGAGTATATATAATGATTAAACTCTGTTTTTTCTTACTTAATACAGTTTGGCAAGCAACAAATTTGATTAGTTGATTTTGTCTAAATATTGTGATATAATCGTTTGATGATAAACAAGAACAACGATATATAACGAAATGTTCTAAACAAGACGTGTCAGCAGATACATAGATATTGCGTGTGGTTTTAACAGATCACAATCACAATACGTTTTTGTTTTTGTAATGTTTTCTTCCTTGGATATGTTTTTGTTTTCATTTTCTATTTGGTATTAATTTTAATTTTGGCTTTAATATTTTTGTTCTTGTGAACACGTAATCTAATTCCGTATAAAATTTTACTTACACCTTTCATTTTCTAGATTTGTTTAATCCTTTGCTAATACATCATTAGTTATTAGTTCCTGCATTAGTCCAATTTTGGGATTTGAAATCGCGATTATGTTTTGATTTTATGGAAACGAAACATATAATAAGGATGCGATGATATTTTGACTATTTTGTCAACTTTTTTGTCTTGATTTACTATATAATTGAAGTAGAACATGATTTTTCACTTCAATTTCCCAAGAATCAGGACCTATAACTTTTTATGCTTCGAAATAAGTTTGTTCAAATTTCAAAATTAACATTTTTTTTATTATTATTTTATGTGAGATATTGCCTCAATCAATATATACCGAGGACATAATCCCTATATGCTTTGCGCTTTTTAATCGATACAGAAAACTTGCTTGATATTTCAAAATTGCCATTAGCATGGTGGTTGGCCTTGCTGAAGAGGAGAACCAAGTCAAATTCATGTTTATGGCTTCGGTTAAAAATTAAATTAAGGCCATAAGCTTTATTTAGGGTTCAAATTCGTATTTTGTAGAGGCACACTACTATTATTCGTCTTCTGCCTCCAATCTCTGTTCTAGTTTTCGTTTACAACCACCGTTGTGTCGTCACCTTCTTGTTGACAAGCCACTTATTTTGGTAAACAACCAAAAATGTCGTTGGGTTGTGAATAATATATCCATAATTTTAAAGTTTGGATACCAAAATGTATGCAAGTTTGGAATAGGGACAAATTCAAATTTCATGTACAAGGTTAGAGACTAGAAACATATTTAACTCATTTAGTATACATCAAAATGGGTCAAGTGATAAAATAATGTTCAAACACAACCATCATAATAGAAGATGGATCCAGAAATTCAAGAAAGGGTTCAAAAGAAAAAAAATTAATAAAAATTAAATCACAATAAAGAAATACATGATACCTCTTATTTAAGTTGTGCACGTCATTTTTTCATGTCATAGAATTTATCAATGATATAATATATATATCAAACTTATCAAGAATCATTCTCTCAATATTGTATGTAATCAAACAATCAACAAAAAATTCATCTTCCATCTTGTTTTAGAGTCTAATTTTCACAATTTTCGTAGTTGAAAAAAATCTCAAATATAGTAGTTAAAACAAGTAAAATTAATATTAATCAAGGAATTAAATATTAAATTGAATTAAACTACCGATCAATGGGAGTGTGAGAAACACAATGACTTCTTGACAAAGTCATTATATTTGTCTTCTCAAATAAGTTTTGACTTTTATATATATATATATATATATATATATATATATATATATATATATATATATATATATATAAAAGACTTTTTGCAAGAGAGAGTCATGCAAACATTTAAAGAACACCAATTTGATCTTTTGCATAATTAAATAAACTCTTAATAATGAAAAAAAAAATAACATAGACCTTCAATCAAGAAAAAATTAATTATAAATTTAATAAGAATAATAAATTAAACATAATAACTAGAGAAGAAAAATTAATACTGAATATTTTAATGTGAAAGATCTTTTAATGGCGTAGAAATTATTTTCTTAATATTTTTTCGGAAATCTAAATTTTAACTTATATAAATTAATTTTAGATTGTAAATAAATTGTATTAAAACTACATTGATTTCCCCTAAGCTTGCTTGAGGGTTGGTTTAAAGTTAATTTTGAGAGATTACAATTTGACAATGGATTTGATATATTTGTTTAGATGACTTCGGATCCTGTTTCTTACCATCCAATCTGTTTTGTTTTAATATTCTCTAAAAATTATAAGTTTTTTGAACTATTTTTGTATTGATAAAAAATTATCTAATAAAAATATTTTATACAACATGGATTCTATTTAAATGCATTTGTTCATTTCAAAATATATTTTTTGTAAAATATAACTTTATTTAAGTTTTAGTTTTTCTTTTTCTAAAACTTAATTATATGTAGGTAGTGAAGTTAACATATTAAGAAGGAGATTGTGATTTTTCATATAAAACATTTGTATTACAAATATATTAACACATTTGATACTATTTTTACATTAAAATCTTAAAACAATTTACTATATACATATTTTGAAAAAATGTTTTGTAATTGTTAATCCCAGAAGTGTTTCAATATATATATATATATATATATATATATATATATATTATATACCAACTACTGAAAGCTGCATGTTTAAGCGAAATTGAAGATTTAAAATAAATAATATGAATAGAAAAATAATGTACAAAAATATATTATATATTTGTAAAATTTTCCACACTTTTATTTCATTACACGATAGTTGCTTATAATAATATAAACACTAAAAGTACAAACTACAACAACGTAAACTTATGCTGTATCGTTTGGAGTCAAAATCAACCAAAATATCTAATAAATATCTACGCGCTTTTCACATTCACATTTTGCCAAGATGCAAGAGATCGAACCGTACCTATCGTTTAAAGTTAATTTTGAGATATTACAATTTGAGAATAGATTTGATGTATTTGTTTAGATGATTTCGGATCCTTTTTCTTACCATCCAACCTGTTTTGTTTTAATATTTTCTAAAAGTTATACGTTTGTTGAGCTATTTTGTATTGAAAAATTATTTAATACAAATATTTTGTACAACTTGTATTTTATTTAAATTGGATTTGTTAATTTAAAGTTTTTTTTTGTAAAATATAACTTGATTTAAGTTTTATGATTTTTTTTTAATTATGTCTTTGGTCCTCATTTTCATAACAAAATCTCGATTTGGTTCCTTTATTTTTTTATCTCAATTTGGTCCCTGTTTTGGGAGATTTGATCTCAATTTAGTCCTTTCCGTTAGTGGTACAATAACAGCGTTAGATGGGGTATCACGTGTCAGTTTCTGGATTTTTTGAATTTATTTTTATTTTATTTTTTTGAATTTAAAAAAAAAATAAAAAAATTGTCACGTATCAAGCTGTAGTCGGACCACGTGGTAGTGACAAAATGATGTGATAGTGATAATGTCACGTGTCAGTATTATACCAGGTATCATTTTCTCATTCTCAATCTGGTCCCTATATTCTAATTTTTGTCTCAATTTAGTTCCTATTTTTGTAAAAATAGTGTAATTTCGTCCCTCTCCAAATTAAAAAAAAAATTAATTTTTATATAAATGTTATACAAATATTTTTATTAAATTTGATATTTTTATTCAAATTGATATTTTTATTATATATTTTTAACATAACTAAATTTATTTAAATTTGTGTTTCACATCCAGCTTTGCTTAAAATTGTTTTCAAATTTTAAATTTATATGTTTTTGATTATTACATGAACTAGTTAAAATTATTTTTAAAATTTTTATAATTGTTATTTTTACACCAATTCAAACCTTTGTGTACAAATCATTAAACTTTACATATTTTAAAAATATACAATTATTTAAAATATAAATTCAAATAAAAAAACAATAGTAAAGTACGATGTAATAAAATATCAATATAATTTATCAATTTTTTTTCTATTAACAACTTTAAAACAATATTAAATAAACTTAATTTTGTTAAAAATATTCACTTGAAATATCAATTTTGATAGAAATATTTGTGTACATTTATATAAAAAACAACTTTGATTTCAAATTGGAGAGGGACAAAGTTGCTCATTTTTTACAAAAATAGGGACTAAATTGAGATAAAAATTAAAATAAAGGGACAAAATTGAGAAAGTAGAAATGACACCTGACATATAAGTGACACGTGTCATTGTCATTACCACATCACTCTGTCACATCCATATGGTACAATGACAACTTGACACGTGACAATTTTTTTTTTAAATTCAAAAAAATATAATCAAAAATAAAAAAAATCAAAAAATAAAAATAAAAAAGTCAAAAAATCCAGGAACACGTGACACACCCTCTTTAAGGTGTTACTGTACCACTAACGGAATGGACCAAATTGAGATAAAAAAAAATAGAGGAACCAAATTAAGATTTTGCTACGAAAATAGGAACCAAAGGCATGATTAAACTTTTTTTTTGTGAAGGCTTAATTACATATAGTAGTAAAATTAATATATTACATTACGGTTTAGTTAATTTGGTTTCATTCCAATTATTTTAGATATTAATCAAATCATAAATTAAATTATCTAATCAAATTTTGGATGTGCTGAAAATAATAACAATTGCAATCCTTATTTATTCTTGTAATCGGATGAGATAATTTAAGAGAGTAATTCATTTATTTGCATAATTTGAAATTTTTTTCAAGAAAAATTATATGTTTGAATGATGAAATTGGAAGGAATTGAAATTGAAGAATTTTAAGAATGTATTTCAAATAAATAAAATAGTAGAATTTGAAATTTACTCCAAAAAAAAAGAAAATTGAAATTTCTCAAAGTTGTGAAATTGTTCATTCGTTAGGACAAAAGATGTCCACATGTCCAAAAAGTCGAGTCGGGTTGGGTATAAGGTTGAGTCGAGTCAGATTAGGTCAAAGGTCGAGTTGGGCGAGTCAGGGCTAAAGGTTGAGTCAGGCGGGCCTATGCCGAACTAGCCTGGACCAGAGGTCAAGCCTGATTGGCCCGATTTGAAGGTCAAGCTGGGTCGAAGGTCAAGCTCGGTCAAAGGTCAAGCTTAGTCGAAGGTCGAGTCGATTTGGCCTTGACCAATGGTTGAGCCGAGTTAGCATAAGCCTCAAGTTGAGCCAAGCCAAGCCCGCCTAGGTTAAAGGTCGGGTGAGCCAGTTTGGACCAAAGGTCGAGCCGGGTCAAAGATAAAGTTGGTTCAAGTTGGGCCAAAGGCTGAGCCGGGTTGGCCCGGGCTAAAGGTCGAGCCAAGTCAGGTCGGGTTGAAGGTCGAGTCGAGTTGTCCCGGGACGAAGGTCAAACCGAGTCGACCCAAGCCGAATGTCAAGCCGAGTAAGCCCAAGCCCTAAGTCAAGTTGGGCTAACCCGAGTCAAAGGTCAAGTTTGACCGACTCGGGTCGAATGTCAAGTGGGGCCGGCCCAAGCAGAATTTTGAGTCAGAATAGCCCAGACCAAGGTTGAGTTTGGTTGGCCTAGGACAAAGATCAAGTCGAGCCAACCCGAGAAGAAGGTCAAGATGAGTCGGCCTGAACCGAAGGTTAAGATGATTCATCCCAGACCAAAGGTCGAGTCAAGTTGGCCCAGTCCCCAAGTTGAGTCAAGTTGATCCTAGCTGAAGGTCAAGACGAGCTTACTCTAAGCTGAAGGTCGAGACGAGATTTCTCTAAGTCGAGTCGATCGGTTAAGTTGGGTCATTTTGGTCGAAGGTCGAGCTTAGTCAGCCAAACAACAAGTCAATTTGAGTTAGCCCGGGGCACAGTTTGAGCCTAGTCGGCCAGATAGAAGGTCAAGTCAAGTCAGTTAGGTCAAAGGTCGAGACTAGTTGGCCTTGGCTGAAGGTCGAGCCTAGTCGATTTGAGCCAAAGGTCAAGTTGATTCAACCTAAACGTAAGGTCGAGTTGAGTATGCCTGAGCCCCAAGTTGAGTTGAGTCATGTTAGACCTCGGGTCAAGCCGAGTCGGTCCCAGGTGAAGGTTGGAATGAGTCATCTTAGATCTAAGGACAACCTTGTTAATCTGGGAAAGTCGAGAACAAGATGGCCTGGCCGAAGGTCGAGACTATGACTTGGAACCAAATCGGCCCTGGTTGAAGGTTGAACCAAACTTAAAACTCCTGTAGTGCATCTTTCTTTGTTTCATTTTTTTCATTTGCCTCCATTGTTCACTTATGTTGCATCTCAATCCTAACATTAGATAAACAAACATAAAAACTCTCATGTTGGTGTGTCTTCTTCTTCATATCAACCCTAGTATTTTTGTCTCTATTGTTTGTCTTTGTTACTTGTCTTTGTCATTCACCTTCATCAAGTGGATTCAGCCTGGACCGAAGTTCAAACCGAGTTGGCTCAGCCAGAAGGTCCAAACAAGACTGCTTTAAGCTGAGCCGGCCCTAGCTGGAGGTCAAGCCATGTCAATATGAGTCCAAGGTTGAGTCGAGTTGGCGTCAACATAAGGTTTAAACTAATCTACCCTAGTTGAAGGTTGAGTCGATTCAACTCGGACCGAATTGGCTAAGGTTGAATTGATTCAATTGTGTCGAGATCGAATCTATTTGAATCAGCCTAAGTCGAACATTGGAGGTCAAATCGGCTCAAGTCGACTTGAACCAAAAGTCAAGACGAGTCGTACTAAATTGAAGGTCGAACTAAGTTAAGTTAGATTCAAAAGTAAAGTTAAGTTTGCTGTAAATAAAAATTAAATTGTTTTATCCAAACAAGAAAATTAAAATTTAAGATATTTCAATTACTTCATCCAAACTAATTACATATAAAATGAAGAAAATTTAATTACAAATAATTCAATTATTAAATATTTCAATTTCTTAAAATTGTTGGAATCCCTTGCTCAATATCAACATTGTTCCAATTTGAGGAAAAGTATCCAAATGTGAGAAAAGTGAATGCACAACAAGTCTTGAAAGTAAAAGCACATTTTCATACAGACAAGAAAACTTATATTCATACAATCAATTTTTGTTAGTGGAACATCTATGGAGGAAAAACAATTCTTACCATTTATTGTTTCAAACCCAAAATTTGACACAGAATATGTTATATTGATAAAACTTGCAGAAGAATTAGGCGCAATATCAAAAATAGTAAAATGAAAACAGAGATTCTGTTTCCCAAATTTACACGAAATCTTCTTATAATCATATATATTATTGATACAAATCTTTAATATTAACAACGAAAGAGACAGAAAATTATAAAAATGTGAGCAACATATGATTGAGAAAAACAGAATATTATTGCAGAAAGCATTGTACGATATATCTATATACTGTAAAACTGTTATTCTTTGTCCTCATCGAAAGACTTCAATTTCCTGGTCCAAATGGTGGCTTCAAGTTATAAGTGTAATTCACCAATAATCAGAGCAAGAACAAGAGCCTTGCTTGAAACTATGAAAACGATAACGATCTCGAACAACAATTTCACGTTTATAGACATCAGAAGAAATCTTAATAGCAGAATGACAATCCTGGCATATCCTAAGGTTCTTGAAAATACAGAGGGGAGAACCGAGTGGTGTGGTCATTAGGCCAAAACAAAGTGCAAGTTTCTCACTGTGAGTGAACAACACTTGTTCTACCTCCTCCAATGCTTCCATACAATCATCCCCATTGGAACAACCAAACAGCACTTGACAATTTGTGTTGGGAACATAGCCAGCCAACCTCAGTTTGCAAATCATGTCATCAAGCTTCATGTATATATCTGCAGTTCTTGGGTGAGATTTATCCCCAGCAATGAACCGATGAAGTTGGCCATCAACATATATCGAACTCATTCCTGGCACCTTTTTGATACCCCTATTCTTAAGAACCTTTCTGAGGGAATTTGCCTTGTCTACTTTCCCACTCAATGCAAACATGTTTGAAAGCAGGATATGATATTCTGTGTTGAGGGGATCCATCTCAACCAAATCCCTCATAATCTTCTCCCCCAGGTTCAACTTACCATGTGCATAACAAGCACCCAAAAGGGACCCCAAAACAACTTCATTTGGAGGAATTGGCATCTTCCTCACCAAAACATCAGCTTCTTCCAATCGTCCAGCTCGACCAAGAAGATCCACCATGCAAGCATAATGCTCTACTTCCCGTCGTACCCGATAAACAGACTCCATATCATGAAAACACTGCCTACCCTGTTGAACAAGACCCGAATGGCTGCAAGCACTTAACAAGGCCATGAAAGTAACAGCATCAGGCTTCACCTCTTCCACCATGGACTCGAACATCTCCACTACAACTTTCCCCATCCCATGCATGGCCAACCCACCAAGTATGGCATTCCATGCCACCACATTCCTCCGTGGCATGTGCCTAAACACCATCAACGCAGCTCTTACCCTCCCACATTTGGCATACATGTCAACCAAACTTGTCCCCACCATAACACCCAAATCCCACCCCATAGCCTTAACAGCATAACAATGAACCCACCTTCCCACACTCACATCACCAGACTGAGAACAAGCAGATAAAACAGAACACAAAGTAACCCAATTCAACCCAAATCCACAACAATAAACCATCTCCTTTTCGTTTTGGTTTTCTACAAGTGTCTTTCTTCGAAACCAATCATGTCCAACATATTGTGGAATACTAAAAGTAGACATCTTTTCCCGCAGGAATTCAATTTTTGATTCGCTACATTGTAGGAGGCTAGCTCTTTCCACATCACAGAATGCCTCTTGGTTATCAAAACCCCGGTCTTTCTCTTCTTGAAGCCATTGCCTGGCACTTGATGTGGTTACCACTCTCAAAGGAGATTTAAACCTCGGTTCACCACGTTGTGACAGACTAGCTCCTTCTGCAAGACCCAACCTATGTTGATTACCAAAAACCATTTCTCCGAGAAGCATAAAAGCCTCCTTTGTAAACCCATTTCCAACATACCCCTTTATCATAACAGTCCAAGCAACCTCATTTCTCTCCGGCATTTCATCAAACACCACTCTCCCACTCTCCACGCCCTCCCATTTCACTGTACCTTCCAACACCACAGTCCAAGAAACAACACTGGGTTCCTCAATCTCCCTAAACACCCTTCTAGCCTCACCCAAAAGCCCACACTTAACATAACCATCCATCACAGCATTGCACACTTTGATGTGCCTCAAAAGCCCGAACTTCACCACACCCACGTGCATTTGAGCCACGAGGTTGTCCTCCTCGAGCCTGGCACACGCGCCAAGAGCACAGATTAGCGTGACCCCATCGACGGGGAGGGAGCGTTGGCGCATTTTGAGGAAGAAACGGAGGGAATCGAGGGGGTGGGAGCAGCGGATGAGGACGGTGTAGTCCACAGAGTCCTTGTGACTGTGGGGAATTTGATCGAACAGTTTCTGCGCGTGTAGGGGGAGAGAGCAAGCAGCGTAGAGGTGGAGGAGGGCGTTAAGGAGGAAGTTGGAGGGAGAGGAGAGGAGGCCGGAAACGGTGGCGGCGGCGTGGAGCTGCTCGCCGGGACGGAGGGCAGAGGCGCGGGCGCATCTCCGGAGAAGAGAACGGAAGAAGAGAGGACAGTGATGTTGTCTGATGTGTGAATGTGACCATCTCATACCATATGGCGATGACTGGAGTTAAGGCAAAGGAAATTATATGCATGCATGCTCACTCTCTCGTCAATTTCTTTCAAAATATTTACATTTTACAACAAATTTAAGGAATTTCAGCCAACAAAATTTGGTGCAATAATAATGTATGGTAAAAAGAGTTTAATTGCATTCAATTCCATTACAATAGTTTGGATTAGGTGAAATGTGTGTGTATATATATATATATATATATATATATATATATATATATATATATATATATATATATATATATGTGTGTGTGTGTGTGTGTATTT
>Ga0209589_1003034_pt1 | contig 29374 bp, 25 predicted proteins | sample CowpeawhiteBW_FD_187525 | JGI IMG/M metagenome (GOLD analysis project Ga0209589, IMG submission 187525) | Root nodule microbial communities of legume samples collected from California USA - Cow pea white BW (SPAdes) (version 2) | ecosystem: Host-associated > Plants > Roots > Nodule | place: USA...
ATTAGGGCAGACCTAAGGACTTTTATGCGTTGGGCCGGCCTTAGGCCCACTTACAAGAGCAGCCCACTAATCTTTAGGGCAGAAAAAAAAATGGGGCCTTACACTTGCAGTGGAATAGTTTTTATTAGGTGCAACAATTTAAATAATTAGATCTGAATATTTGTGGTTTTTTAGAAAGAAAATGATTATTTTTAACAAAAAGGTGGTTTGAGTTTATAGTAATGTTTTGAATGATTTTGGTTGGTGAAAGTGAATTTTTAGGAATTTGAGTAATGGCGTAAGAGATGAATTTGGTGATTAATTTGTTGTATGAGAATGAATGATTTATGATAAATAAAGTTTAGTGGATATCTAATATTTTTTGAAGGTTGGTAGAACTTTTGAAATTAGTATTTGTGAAACGGATTTATGAAAATGAGGTTTAAAGGATGAATTTTAGGATTTTATCTTTAAATAGTAGTTTGAGGTAATTGAAATTTTTGAATGATTAATTATTGATGTATGAAGTGAAATTTGTGATCAAATGTCATTTATGTTTAATTATGGATGATAATATTTTTGTTACATTGATGACATTCTCATGTTCGTGTCGCAGTAAAATGAATGTATGTTAATATTTGAGACAAGAATATAAATAGTGATGGAAAATACAATTATAAATTATCTCGTCTTTAAATATAGGTAGCTCTTTTTCGGAGGCGCTATCACGCTTGTGTGTATATATTTTTTAAATATATATGATATTATATTAGTAGGTAATAATATTGTAATTTTATTAAGTTAATATATAAACTAAAATTATATTTATTAAAAATAAAGTAAAATATATCAGAACAGATGAAAGAATAACCATTGATAAATAAAGAAGAAGAGAAAAAGCAGAGATAATCGATTTTATAAAAAACTTGTAAAAGTAACGCTCAATTTTAAAAATTTAATAAATTATTATATTTAAAGAGTAAAATTGGTATTTTGAAATGTGGACACAAAAAGGGGAATCCCCTTTATATATTGTTATAAATAATTATGAATTGATTTTCTTTCACTACGTCTTGACAAATCTACCGCATGGCTTATATTCTGTTGTAAAACCAAGCAAAGTAGATGGAGATGTTCATATTCTTTTATTTGTTTCTTGTTTTTAATTTCTTTTTATGAAATTGAAAAGCCTTATGGTGTGTTTGGATGAGGCAATTCAAAAGGGTGATTCATTTATTTCAAGAATTTAAAATTCTTTGTAATGAAATGTTTTATTTGGATAGATAAATTAAAAAGCATTTAAAATGCATGCATTTTTTTGAAGTATTTCAATTAGCTAAATTAGAAGAAATTCAAATATCCTAAAAAAATGTGGATCGGGTAACTCTATGACACATACGAGTCGGGCGGGCTTGACAACTCAAATAGGTCGGTCAAGCCCGACAACCCACACCGTCTGGGTGGGTCCGACGACCAAGATGGGTCGAGTGGGCTTGACGACCTAGTGGGGCCAATGACCCAGACGGGCCAAGTTGGGCTGGGTCGTGCCTGGCTAGGTTGACGAACTTAATGGGCACGACCGGTAGGTATGGGCTGTCAGGCTTTTCTAAATCATCAGGTTGACCCAGCCTGTTTGGGTTTTCTGGCCGGCTTGGCCCGTCTAGGTCGTCGAGTCAGACCAATTCGGTTGGGTAGTTGGGTCAGCCCAGCCCATCTAGGTCGTCGAACTCGTTTTGCAAATTTATCATGAACTCAAAATATAATTAAGCCTAAAATAAATATTGTAAAAATTAAATTTTATCTCACAAGAAATTTAATTGTTTTTTCCAAACAAGAAATTGAAATGTAAGGTATTTTAATTTCTTTATCCAAACAAATTATTTAGAAAAGGAATGGGATTTAATTGTAAGCAATTCAAATATAAAGCATTTCAATTTTTGAGCATTGTTGAAATGCTCCATCCAAACACAAGGTTAGTGAAAATGAGGTTGATAACTTCCTCAGTGGATTTTCTTCACACCCTTAGTGCCTTTTCTTGTATCCATGTCTCATTCACTTTCCCCTTTGATTGTGCTGGCTAGATATTTCTTTCTGCAGCTTTATTTATGGTGTGCACTACTGTCATTCCATGGATGGTATATTAGTTATCAAGTTCTCAAAAAATTATTAAACTTTCTGCGCTAAAAAATGTACAAAGTGAGAACCTACGATTTTACTATTTTTTTACAGCAAATTTGACATAGAGATTTGATGTAAGTCCCATTTGTTCTGCTCTAAAAAGGTTTGGGCCTGGCCTTTTTCGAGGCTCCAAGGCCAGTCCATTAGGGACCCCCAGAAACCCCCACTCAGCCCCACTCACTTTCATTTTGTCTCCCTTCTCAAGAATTGTTCTCCTCCTCCCTCACAGTGCTGAAACAAAGAGCTCTACTAAGGCATAATCTCCTTTCATCTTCAAGCTAGCTAAGCTCCATTTCTTCCACGTAAGTTGATCCTCAACTTGTACTTCCTCCTTTCCAGCTCTACTGTTGTGGTTCTGTTTAGGGTTCATCTTCGTAATCTTATTTTTGTTCTGGTGTCAGTATTTTCAGCTCTCAAATTTGTTCCTGGAGCTGCGATGCTCATCTGTTGGGTGCCTATTTTTGTTTGCTAGCATCTATCCAAGAAAGGGAAGCTAGGGTTTTCATGTTTTCCTATTATCTGTTTGTCTTTAGTTCTTTTTCGTGTTTATAATGCTTGTGTGCAGTTGTGGTTGCCTGAAAAACATTGAAATGTTGTTTGGTTTCGAATGTCTGGTTTTTGCATGAGTGAACAATGGAGAAAACCTGGTGTTTTCGCCCAGGCGAGCGAGTCCCGCCCAAGCGAGAATATTAGAAACTCTCCCAGGTTTCTGCTCGAGTTGTCGCTCAGGTGACGAGCTTTAGTTTTGAGCGAGAAGTGATCTTGCTCAGGCGAGGAGGTCTCGCTTGAGTGAGAAATCGTAGAAACCTCATTGTTCCACTGCTCGAGCTCTCGCCTAGGCGAGAACGGCTCGCTTGAGCGAGAGAACCTCTCTCGCTTGAGCGACGACTTTCAGCATCAGCGAGACTGGTGCAGGGTTGTGCTCTAATTATGTTTTCTTCTCTGATTTGGTTGTTTGCCTACATGATACAGTGTTTTACCGTAAAAGCATAAAGTATGATGCCATGTATGTTGTATGAGATTAAATGAGAATGAAATTTTGCTATATTAAGTATGAAATGATTTATGAATCGGTTGGTTGGTGGCACATTGACATGAGAATATAATGTTTGAGATGGCATGTGGAATGTGTTAGTAAAAGAGTTTCATGGGAAACTCTTGGTGATGGTGTGGTTAGTATATACCTTAATATAGGAGATGTCTAGATAAAAAAAGGTATCCTGAACTCTAATAATCGTTCACGTTTACATAGAGTATAATGATTTATGTGGTGAGAGTGGCAGGAGGTCCTAGTCTTGGGACGTATTGGGCTTAAGACATTAGAGAATTAACCTTGTATGTGGTTGGATGATAACCCCTTGTGTCTAGACTCTGCAGAGTTTATAAACCAGCACAAGTGCATAATTCCTTTAGAATTCTATATCAAGAGTATAATCCGGATAATTGAGTCGGAATGTCTTGCATTTGTTTGTTATCACATGGTTTGGGTGTCTACTGCCTTGTTTGTTTACATCCTTATTTAATATTTACTTGCTCAATAACATGATAAAAAATATTTTACTCTAGCTTACCCTTTCTGTTTGGTGTATGTTTCTCTATTTGGCTTTCCTTTTTGCAATGATTACCAAATTATTGGTGTGAGCAGATGTGGAAACCCCTACTAGTCATCAGGATAATGGAGATGTCGCCGTGTAGTTGGACCTTATGTTTGGATTGGCTCACTATTGAGCTCACTTTTGAAGAAATCTTTTTGTTTATGGTTCCCTTGCTCTACGACCAACTTTTAGACAACTGTTCCACTCTGAATCCTGTGTTCATGGCATTGTTTTGTGTCTTTGACTTTTCCTTCAATATATTATGGATGACTATAACATCTTTATATCATATGTCTCGTACTTTATTTTAAATTAGATTTATATGATGTTTTATTTAGTAAAATTATTCTATTTAGATGGGATCTTACATTTGAAATTAGAAAACACACTTCTAGATGGTAGCCCTGCACCCCACTTGAAAATTTGTGATTTTGGCTATTTCAACGTATTGTGATAATTAATGCTAGTTTCAAAGTTGTAATAATATGCACATTAGCCTCCATATGTCTGAACGTTTTTTTATTTTGGTTTAGTCATCTCTGCTTCGTTCACGACGCAAATCAAGTATTGGAACTCCAATTTAAAGTTGCTAATTTTTATGAAGAAATCTATCTGGATTTAACAAATTTCAATTTTAAATTTGTTGGTGAATGAAATACTTCAATTTTAAATCTATTATTCAAAAACAAATTTATAATTTAAGTTTGTTAGTTAACAACAAACTTACAATTTAAGTACGTCGAGTTTAAGTCTTTTCAAAATAAACTTTAAAAATCCAAAATAATAGGTTTGAAAAGTCTTACACAATTTAGGTTTATACATTTGAGTTGAGAAGGTTATTCTTTATGTTATCAGTCATGAGTATAATGTCCAAATCATTTTTGTTTCAAATATTTTGAAATTGTTTTAAGTGGAACTAGAACAATTATGCGTTGTTATCATGTCTAGGATCCTATGTCAAAATGTCCATTTGTGGTCTTGGCATATATGGCTTTGAATGCTTCCAATGAAAAGGACAAGACACATTCCTCTTCATCATTTTGGTTTTGTTCAATGAAGGTTTAGATGAAATGGGGAAGTAGTGCAAATGATAAGAATTGCAATTGTAGTGAGGTGTTCATGATTGTTTATACATAAATTAGCTCACGTTATATTGTTATGTTTTTCATTGATATTACCAACCAGTTCTAACAACTTCCTTTGTAGCAACTTCAAACATTTATATGTATGTGAGATTCTGAAGCATGCACATTTTTTTAAGTGTTCATAAGAGTGATTGCTATTTGTGTTTTCAGTTAGTTAAAGGAATGTATAAACGTTTGGTACATATGGTCATTATTGTACTATGATATCTTCTTCATTAATTAAATTTTGAAATTCTATTAAGCATTTAGAATATATGTCCCTGGTTTCTAAAACTAATACTTTGCCTGATGTCAGACCCAAATTTCTTTTTGTAAAGTGAGCTATTTTGTAAAAGTTGTTTGTCAAACCTTAATTGATTTTTCTATAGGTATTGGATTTAATCTTCAGGAATGTAACACAATATTTTGAAATGTGTAGCCTAAATAGTTAGTTATTTATCCAATGCAAGTGAAATGATTTGTGGTTTTATTTTTCCATGTAGAAGATATTGATTTCTCTCAATAGTTGTCGGTGATGAGACGACACCCATTATTACACACCTCATAAGTTAGAATTGTAATGGTGGGAATATTAGCCTCATGTCTTTTTGTTTCGAAGGTAAATTAGTAACTAAATCTTCATTTTAATACATTTTCTTACATGATTTTGATGTTGTTCTAATTATGTATACTAGGTATCCTAACAAACTCTAAAAATAACATGTGTATTTATTGTTTGTAAAGTCAATACAAATTTGTCAATTATAAATCCTTGACTCATTTCAATCATATTATCCCTAGTGCAAATAACAATCCAATTTCCACTTTTTTATATTTTTCTACCTAGCTTTTTTGCTTGGTTTAGCCATTACAATTCCAGAATATGCACTTAACTTTTCCTTTAAATGTCCAAATCTACTATCATATAACACCTAATCCACTCCATCATGGTGATTATTAATTTATCCGTTAACAATATATAGTACCATTCAATGATACGGACAAGTTGTTCATTAGCACATCCCAAGACATGCTTACACCGTGGAATAACAACTAACCACTCATATGTCTCTTACACCGTGGAATAACAACTAACCACTCATATGTCTCTTGATTTACCTTCTTTATTTCCTCCATTTTTGTTTCCCAATCTTGGTAAAAGGTTGCTTTCGCAGCTGCTATCATCACATTTCAAACTTGTATCACTTTATTATAGTTGTTGTATAGGTCTTAGACAAAACCTATACCCAACTCCATGTAGAATTTCATCAAAGACATGCATTACTCCTTATAAAAAATGAAAAAAATAGTATTTTAACATATAAGTTTTATTATTCATAACTCATTCAAGTATAGTTATATCTACTTGTTGCTGGTCAGAAATAATAAAAAAATCCAATAATTGCTTTAAATGTAAGATTAGGAAAAAATTAGAATAAAGAGAAATTTATGAGAAAAAAAAATTAATGATGTTAGTAAGATTGTTAGTTTATTTAATTTAATTATTTTATTGAATTATGAAATATGGAATAAATATATGTTTATAACTTTGTGGTGAACATAAAATCTTGATAAAGTGTTTAACTTAGTGGCTTCTGTTATGTGTTAATTTGTGTAGGTGCTTGGCTTTGAACAATGAATGTCTTAAGTTGGGTTTTAATTATGATTTTTTTTTTCACTTTCCTATTTTGTGTTTTTTTAGGTTTTGGGTCACGTAGTTGTTTTAATCTTTCTAGATTTTCTCCCTCCGTTGCCATGGTATAGAATGGTATCTTTTATCACTGAAATATAATAACAACGGTTAACCAAGTTTTATTTATTTTTCTTCCGTGAATGTGAGGGTTTAGGGTTTGAGGAGAGTGACGACTGCTCGGGTATTTTATATAGTTAAATAGGGTTTGATTAAGGGAGAGAAAGGAAAGAAGGGAGAGTGTGGCGAGCCTAAAGAATCAAAGGAGGAGCCACTACGCGGTAAGGGAAGTTGACCTTGTTTTTGTCTCTTTATGTTTGTATCGCTTGATGTTTGAAACTTTGAAAAGCATATGCACGTGTTATGGAAGAGTTATGCAGTTTATGCATGTGTTATGGAAGGGTTGTGCGATTTCTCTTATGCTAAACGTAATCATGATTGATGTGGAATGCATAATTTTTTTGAATGACGTTTAGATTTTCGTGGTTCTCAACCGGTGTTGTTTCGGTGTTATCTGCGTTTTTGAGTTTGTGTAATTCTTCATTCCGCTAAGAAGATGGCTAGGGTGTTCGCGGTGAAGTTTGTAGTAGTTGGACGCGGCTAACGTCGTGGATTGATTGAACAGTGTGTTAGGAATTCAAGTGTGAATTTAAGTCTCACATTGATCAGAAATGAAAAAGTAGAGTACTATATAAGAATAAAGACCCATAAACCTATCGCCTTAAGGTTTTGGGTTGAAAGTCGTGTCAATCCCTTATGTAGTTGGACTCAGGTCCAAGTGTGAGTCTAAGTCCCACATTGACCAGAAATGAGAAAGAAGAGCACCTAATGCCTTAAGGTTTTGGGTTGAAAGTGGTGTCAATGTCTTATGTATACCTTAAAGTTTTGGGTTGAAAGTGGTGTCAATGCCTTATGTGGTTGGGCTCAGGTCTCATTGGTGTGTTTATCTCCCCAGTGAACCCCCTCTGTCAAACCTAACACAGTGGTTGCCACGTTTGGGTTTGCGAACTGTAGTGGTTCGTCCTTCACCAATGAAGTTCTTACCATTGCAGGTGCGGATTCATGGCTTTCGTTCGATGGAAGCACGCTGCGGTTTCGTCCAAAGAGGTTCTGGCTGTGTGGCTTGGTGAGAGTTCGTTCAAACACGGATGGTGGCTGACCTGTGTTGAAGGTTGCAACATGCTGTTGGTTGCATGCAGTTTCATTGGACGTTGGTTCATGTGCAGGGTTGGAGTGCAGAACAGGGTTCTGTTTTCGTTTTTGGTGCATGTTGGGGCTTGCACTTTTCCATTCTCCTTTGCTGCCATAGCATCAGACCTTTGGTGCAGGTGGGGTTCGTTCTTTTGGGCAACCGGGGCTCTTAGTATATGGGATTCATCCTTCCATCACGACAGGAATGATGTGCATATGCGTGGTGTAGTTTTTTTTAAAAACTATTCATTTTACATCTATCACAGTTTCGGTGGTGCTTGGGAAAGACTATGAGGTGCACGTGCAAAAGTTCTAGTTTTCTTCCCTTGATTGTGGTTAGTTGAAGTGCATGTTTGAATTGTTGATTATTAGATCACAAAGTTTTGGTGCAGCCACTCTTATCTTTCCATTTTTATTATCTTTGTAAGGGTAGCTCTTGTTTTCTTTATTTATTCACTTTAGGTAAGTGGTAGGGTTATTTGTCAAAGTTTGTCAAATCAAATATTGTCAAAAGTATATTTCCCTTTTACTATTTCACATCATATTATGTAGTTAGGGGTAGGAAGGATGCGCGGGCCCACATAAAATTTTTCTCCTTCTTTTGTTTTGGGTGCAGATCCAAATACGTGCAGCTTCCGACGTCAATTCATTTTCTTTCGCTTGTTATAGTAATGGCTTACTTCATGTTACAGTACACTACATGCATTAATTAACCTAGTGTATACCATGGAGTGCAGACCACCCTTGAAAGCTTAGTTTTCCTCTCATGCTTTTGTTTTTTTTTTTTTGTTTTATATTACGTTTTGTCCTTTAATTGGTATATCTGAACTGGTTTCCTTTCTCCTGCGTTCATTTTAATTACTGTAACAGTAAAAAAAGAGGTGGATGCATTTGTTTTATCACTTACCAAATATATATATATATATATATATATATATATATATATATATATATATATATATATATATATATATATAATACTTTTAGAAGGTAGCTTTTACGTGTATTTTAATGGAAGGGAGAGATGCTCATCTATTATTTTATTATTTTTATCTTGGATATGTCTTTATAAAACTAAAAATAAAGTAGAACATAGTAATATGTGATGTGATGGCATTAAATTTTTAATTTTTGGAAGAAGAAATAATGTGTATAGGTAATTGACGTGTGATTTAAAAAAAAAAATAGAACTTTGTTGTGATTATTATGTTTATGTATTTTAGTTAGATGTGAACTTGATAATTAGATGTGAAGTAGTATTATTTGTCATATCTTATTTTACTAAATTTTTATTATATATATCATTATTTATGATTAGCTTATCCCTATTTGTTTGTGTGTTTGTTGTGTGTCCGATGATCGTATGACGTGTGTTATACGAGAGCAAGTGATAATGCAGATACTTTCGGCTTATAATAGATTGACAAGAGGACGGGGTGAACTCGGGATTTTATGCCTTTTTATTAAGCAGTTTCAAAATAAATGTGAAGGACATATAATTTCTTTTAGTGTTGTTAATATTTGAAAATTTTTAGACAAGTGATGTTTTGAACTATGATATTTGATAAATTAAATTCTAAGCTTTTACTTAAGTACGTTTTGTTAATCGTCGTTTTTCGCTTAAAGTATATGTTTTACAACTCTCCATGACATCCCAGATTGGGGTGTTACATTTTGGTATCAAAGCCTGGTTTTCGAAAAAACTTTGGGATTGTGGGGAGTGAGCTTGTCTAGTTGATGTTGTGTGACTTTGAATTATGATGTGATTGTACTTAATTGGTTGTTAATTAATTATATGAAAGAGAGATGGCACATGCAACACAAGTAAGGGGAATTGTACTTACATGTTGTTTCATGAATTATGTGTTATGTGACATGCCAAAGCCTTGATGGATGTTTTCTATTTCATTTTGCGCTAAAAAAAATCAAATTTTTGGGTTTCTGTCCAGAAACTGCTTGGTGGCGTTCTTAGCCCACTAGGCGACACATGCAGAATGAGCCATTTTATGGGTTAGGCCCAAAAACTGCTTGACGACAATCAAGGCCTACTAGGTGACGCGAACTGCATAGCTCATTTTTGGGGTTTTGTTGAATTCATGGCAAAGTTGATCTTCTGAATAAATTGAGTTCGTTCTTTTTAAGTGATTCTCATTATAAATTGTTGATAATTGCTATTGTTTGGTGATATCTTAGTGATTACATGATTGCACAAACATAAAGGTTCAATGAGGGTTTAGGGGTGAATTGAAAGCATCGTTGAATGTGAAAATTTGTGGTGATTTTGTATTGGTATAAGTTAAATTGGATATGTATGACTGTTGGAAACTTGATTCCATTTGTTATGGTGCAATTGGATGACTGGATAAAGTCTACATGGATTTTAGAGTTTCTCGTAGGTGCAAAAATCTGGGTTTTGCCCCAGAACTTTGATGCACCGCTTGGCGGCAAGTATGTATCGCTAGGCAACGCATTTAGCGCAACTGTGTGTTGCATTTTGTGTGTTGGTGTTGCAGGTTGGTTTTATGTTGGGGTTTATTTTGACTTATACACATGGTAATGGTATAAATTGGACAAATTGTAATGTTGTGGTTCTAATGCATGAAATACAAATGTGTGACGATGTTAAATTGGAATTGGTTTAATGTATTTGAGTAACGGAACTAATGTAGATGCAGTTTAGGTAAAATACGAATTTTGTATGAGTTAATTGTAGAATATGGTTTCTGGTTTTGGAATTCACCTTTCAGAATTAATAATGTGAGACTAATGGGTAAAAATATGACTAAGTATGGATGTTAAAGTTGGATTATATGAGTGATTGGTAGAAAGGGGTTTTTGTAGTTACTGTTTTAGAAAAATTTTGGACTTTGTATGAATATATGCATGAATTGATGGTTGTTTTACAATTTCTATAAGCATAACTTATTCTTGGTTCAATTCAAGTGTTAGCATTGTTTAAGTTGGTGAATACATGTGAATATATATGGGATTGATGCATATGAGGTATGATGGTGTAATTTTGAGTCATGTTGAATTATATGAATTTGCATTTGGTATTTTGGATGTGTGCTTGGATGATTGGTGTGCCAAAAGATATGTGTTGGTACAAAACCAGAAATCGTTCACGCTACTGGTGTAGCGTCTGGTAGTGCTTACTAGAACGCCAGGCGATAGGGTAGCCAGGGAAGTCCCTAGAGCGTGTGGTGCCCGACGATGTATTAGAAATATCAAGCGACACTTAGGCCTCGCTAGGCGATAATGTAGTGACAATTTGTGGTTGTGGTGTGTTTTGCATGCCTATTTGTGATGGCCTTGGGTTTGAGATATGCTTGCATGTATTACGAGCGGGGAGGTTCGTAATTGAGTAGGAACGTGTGATTAAAACGAAAGGGGAGGTTCGTATTGGTTGTACTCTTGTGTAGGGATACGAGCGGAGAAGTTCGTATGTTCCGTGCTCACACTGAAAGGTGTTACGAGTAGGGAGGTTCGTAACTTGATGTGTTCTCGTGTGTTGGACTATAAGCGAAGAGGTTTGTAGAGGTTGAAATACGAGCGGGGAGGTTCATATAGGTTAGACTACGAGCAGGGAGGTTCGTAGAGGTTGGACCACGAGCGGGTATGTTCGTGGAAGCATATAGATTATGAGACTATGGTTGCATATGTACCTAATGGTATAAAGGTCTTTAAGAATGGGAAACTAGTTAAGTTAAATTCATTTGGGTGAGGTATTTATATTATTATTATGCATATTTATTCCTTTTTAAGCTAACCTTTTCTATTTCTATATGACGATGATCGTGTGACTTGTCACACGAGAGCATATGTGATTCCAGGTGAGGATGGCGATGCTTAGACGTAGAGTTGCGGGATAGCTTAGGATTTAGCTTAAGGAATATGTTTTGGAAAATTGTGTACTTTTCTTTTAAGTTGGTTTGTATTTTGGATTTGTAATAAATAACTTATGAATTATTGTTATTTTATACTTTGTTAAAGTTTAAAATTTTCCCACGTTTGGGAATGCTATCAAAAGTTTGGATTTTATTTTAATTATAATTTGCTTTACCAAGTAATATCCCTCTAGGGTGTTACAATGTTGAATATTTCCTCTGTGATCATGTCAGCCTCATCCAATAGATAACTTTGCATGATGCAAAAAATCAGTTGGGCTTGAGGAATGGTAAGACTTGATACATGACAATTGGGGATCACGTTGGCAAATAGGAAAGTCATCTAGATTTATGTGATTCTTCACATGCTAGCTCATGGGATCTTTTGAGGTTTTCCACTTCTTCCTACCTCAATAGTCCTTCCAAGAACACAAAAAAAAGGGTAGTTAACCTCTATGGACTGACATCCTTCATTAAGCTTTGGAATTCCTCTCTTTCATCCTCAAATGTAGCTCCACCAACTCTTAGTAACTCCCTTTTAGTATCTCTATCATATTGCACCTTTTTTCCTCTAATGAAGCATGATCTTGCCTTCTTAGATTTTTTCCTAAGTGGATAAACATTGGTGTAGAACTCTCAAACAATCAACTCGTTATAGTGGTTTGCAGGTTTGGTTAGTTTTTCCTATCTCCTTCGCTCTATCACCCTCGTGAATTCCTCATAATCACCTTGAATTGTGCTGAAGCCCTTCTCTTACTGACTCATGAATTGGTTGAGTAGGAGATGATGCATCAATTGGGGATTTTGGCCTTTTAAACATGTGAGTGCTCTATTGAGTTGGTGGTGGTGTTCTTTGCCTCTTTTTTGACCTCCTAAATGATATTTTCTCTGGCCTATTTTCTTTTTCAGGCTTAGTCCTATTTTTTGGCCTCATAACTAGCATTTTTTCTAGCCTTTTGTCATGCCTTTGTTTTGACTTTGCTTTTGCCCTTGGATTGGACTTAGGCTTATGATGTTTTCTTAGCGGAAAGGTTCAGGAACATCAGGGGTTGTCCTAGTGGATGATCCATTAGTAGATTTCACAACAATTGGGGCTTCCTCCCTTGTCATTCCTTTCCCTTTGCTTGAAGCTGCAATCCTTTGGCTTTTCCTTGGTGTCATTATACTAAAGTCAAATACGAAACTTTAAATTCATAATCCCTATTTTTTTCACATCTAGGTTAGTAATTTTCATTCATCCATTCAGAATTAAAATGTAGTTTGCTCATCAATGCACATGCATATGGATAAAAATGTGATGTTCAAAGCTTAGATGAACATGCATGACTGAAAACACACAATCCAGGTTTTGATTACTCCAAAATCATTTTTTCTTAAAAATGTTCACAACGCAAGCAAACTCTAAACATAATGCATTGTCATTGAAAATCAAGAACAAAGTTCCTTTTTGTAGCACTAGTTCACGTGTTGTGCTTGAGGAACCCTAAGCACGAGGAAAAATTATTTGGAGATGATGAACATATTGAAAGAATTTTTGTTACCTGGATGCCTATGAATGTAATGCAGGTGAGGGTTTCGATTTTTGACGCATAGTGTAAGATCCAAGAAAATTAAATAATTAAATAAATAATTATTTAATAAATGTGGGTAGTAAGAGCCTTTATGGCATTTAATGCAAATTCTTGTGAAGTGAAAAAATACTAGCTTAAGTGATTGAGAGTACTTATTTGTATGAGAGGACTTGGGTTCAAGTCCTATGTATGCCAAATTATATGTTATTTTAATATGTGTATTATTGCAGCCTAGTGGGTTGTGAGACAACAAAATAATGGTTCTTGATTAGCCATTAACATGGAACTTAGTGGCACTTTCAGTTTTGGGGTTAATTACACTTAATTTGGGTAGTAACTTATAGAGAGAAGATAATTAGAGGAGAAAGGAGGACCGCATTTTCGTGGGGGAAGTGGGCAGAGGTTTTCCAGAGGTTTAGAGCCATTTTGTAGAGAGAGTTGAGAATTATTGGTGGGAGGTAAACGGAGACCATTAGAAATCAAGCAAGAAGTGCGAATTCTCATTGGAGCAAGGATTTCCAGGTAAGGGGAGCTGATTTCGCATGTTTTAAATCATATCTAATGTACTATGCCTTGTAGGAACCAAATTGCATGAACTCCTTATCTAATTATGCTGTTTTTCGCTAATTCTGGGTTTTTGCCAAGAAACCACTTGGCAGGCATGAATGTGCCACCAACTGACACATCAGAATTGACCCAGTTTCTGGGTTTTGCTATGAGCCGCCTGGCGGCAATGAACTACTGCTAGGCGGCGCGACATAGTTCTAGGCTATTTTGTTGTGCTTTAGTTTAGGAGTCGTTGCGACTTCTGGAATTGATTAGTGTATATCGTGTTTGATGAATAATTATCGTCGTTTGCCGCCAGGCGATAGTTGGAAGTTTTCCAGCCAAGTGTTCTGATGTTGCAAGGGCCGAGAGTGGAGTATGGGTCACTGTGATAAACTGAGTGGACGAAAATATTAAACTTAGGTTGTGATAAGTCAGAGTTTTCATAATGAAAAGGTGAGGAAAATGTGTTTGTAGTATAAGTAGGTGATAGTTGCTATGAACCTGGTATTGAGAACAAAATAAAGGATAATGGTAGCGGTCATTGAGATTTAGGGTGCTAAACAAGATGGAGTTTCTGTTGGATATAGATTTATAACCTTCTAAAGATTTCAATCTAGTAGGGCAAAGTATCAATCACAAATTTGTGTAGTTTTGGAGTGGAAAAATAGGGAATGAAAAGCTTAACATTATTTCAGTAGTAAAGTAGCAGGTGATCTAAATTTTTAGTTACTGGATTGGTTGTCTTATTCCCAAAGATTGATGGAGATATTAGGCAATGATAGGGTACTTGGTAAAATTCATAGGGATTGAAAAAGGGGACTTGCAATTGTTAAGGATAGGCACTTGAACCATATGAGAGTTGCAGATTACTAATAATTTTACCTTGATTGATGAATGAATATCTTGACTTTTGGGAGTGATTTAGAATGCAAGTCAAATTTTTTTGGGTGCTAAAACTAGTAGAGTTTCGCTATTGATATAGTGTCTAGTGGCACAGGTGTATGCGTTAGGCGATAGGAGCAGCAAGGAGGTTCCTGCAACACGTGGCGCCTGGCGGCAAGGTGCGCTCCGCTAGGTGATGGACCCTGAGACAATGGGTCTGGGAGAGGCCTGGCGCCTAACGGCGAGGATGTTCCCCCAGGTGGTTTGCACAGTGTTTTCGCCTGGCGGCACTTAGGCAGCACCAGGCGATAGTAATGCAGGCAATGGCTTGCGTGTGTTGGTTGTACGCAGTGATGCGATACTTGGATAAGGAGATGTTGTGCCATGAGCGGGTAGGTTCATGGATGGTGGTGAACATATGATGATATGAGTGGGGAGGTTCATATCTTGATACTCTCGTGTGAGGATACGAGCGGGTAGGTTCGTATGTTCCGTGCTCACAGTTGAGAGATGTTGCGAGCGGGGAGGTTTGTAGCTGGTGGATCACGTGTGTAGGACTACGAGCGTGGAGGTTCGGTATTTAACATCCAGAAAACTGCCAAATAAAATGCGTCCCAAGCGGAAATATCACAAGTTCCGCCTCTCCCGGGCCATCACAAGGAAAACTATAACCAAAATCTTTTTTATCAGGCATTAACTTAGAACCACGCGCATCTAAAGCACCTTTAGAGCAGGGCTACGAGCGGATAGGTTCGTAGAGGCAGGACCACGAGCGGATAGATTCGTGTGAGCATTATCAATCCTGAGTCCAAGGCTAACTATTTGTGTGAATTGAAGGTTGAAAATCCTTGGGGACTAAGGTTTTGGCCAAGAACTAACTAGAATCAAATAGTTGGGTGTTTTATGATTTTATTAAATTATGTGTTAAGTTATTATGAGTTCACCCTTTCTGTTTGTGTTTGGCGTTGATCGTGTGACTTGTCACACAGGAGCAAATGATATTCCAGGTGATGTTGTTGACACATAGCTACAGAGAGAGGGTTATCATGGGACTTTTGACTATTTTGACTAGAGATTTTACTTCTGTTTTCACAATTTTGTCAAATTTTGGAATTTGTAATAACTTTATTTCTCTTGTTTAATTAAATTATGGTGCGTTGAATAATGTTTTAAAATTTTCCGCGTTTAGGAATAATAAAAGTATGACATTTGAATTCTAATTCTTATTTATTTATTTTTCTTAAGTAATTTCTAGTAGGGACGTTACACAAAGAACTCAGAGAATGTGGGTGAGTGGGAGTTAAAAGAGTGTGCAGAGTGAGTGGGTTTTAAAGAGGTGAGTGTCATGTTATATATGTTTTAGTTTGAAAATTTAAACTCTGCCTCTTTAAACTCCTGCGTTTTGTGGTTGAGCACCAAAGTTTAGGGCTCAAGCCAAAAATAGTTAAATTTAGTTAAAACTTTGTTTCACTACACTATGCACTTTCTTCTAACACACCTCAACCAATTTCTCCTAAACTAGATGCATCCTAACTCTAACATGAAAAAAAAATTCATACATAAACCTAAATTACATGTATCTTAATCCTAAGAATTGAAAAACATTTATGCACATATAAACAACTTGGGGTGCCTCCCAAGAACACTTGTTTAACATCTTATAGCTTAACGCCTTTTTCATTTAATTCTTAAATGTGAGAGTGGAACTTCTTTCAAAGTCTCCACCATGATAAATCTTCAACCTTTATCAATTCACAGTCCAGGGTGGTGCCTCTTCAATCTCTTCTATTTATATGGCTTCATCTACACCTTTAATTTCATCACTAGAGAAGCATTTTCTCACCAATCCATCAGCTACCTTGAAATTGGCTAGGTCAGCAAACCATGGCCTCTCTTTGATTGCTAACGTATTTTCATCAAGGAATGTCTCAATGATTTCTTCTTCTTTGCATGTGATTTCAGCATTAGTGAGTCTTGATAAATGATCACCCACCAGATTTTCACTACCTTTCTTGTCTTTGATCACCAAATCAAATTCTTGGAGTAAGAGTATCCACCTAATCAGCCTAGGTTTGGAGTCAATTTTTGTGAGCAAGTATTTGACTGATGCATGGTCAGTTAAAACTGTGATTGTAGAACCAATTAGATAAGTTCTAAACTTTTAAAGTCCAAAAATTATAGCTAGAAGCTCTTTTTTAGTTGTTGCATAGTTTCTTTGAGCTTCTTTCAACACTTTGGTGGCATAGTTAATGACATGAAATTGTTTATCCTTCTTTTGCCCTAAGACAGCTCCAACAACATAATCACTTGCATCACACATCATTTCAAAGTTCAGATTCCAATTTGTTGTAGTGATTATAGGTGTTGAGCTTAGCTTGTGCTTGAGCATAGCAAAGGCTTCTTCATATTCTTCATCAAAATGGAATTTTGTATCCTTGATCAATAAGTTGCTTAGAGGCTTGGCCATCTTTGAAAATTCTTTAACAAACTGCCTATAGAATCCAACATGCCCTAAGAAACTTCTTAAGCCTTTGATATTGGTAGGTGGTGGAAGTTTTGCTATCAACTCCACCTTATCTAGATCAACCTATTTGCCTTTTTTTTGAGATTTTGTGACCAAGGACAATTCCTAATTTCACCACAAAGTGGCTTTTTTCTAATTTAAGATTAAATTGGTTGATCACAACAAGGCTTATAGCTTGAGCCAACGCCTAAGCCGAAATCATGCTCAATGCTCAATCCATGGCCCACATGAATTTCAATCCCAAAGCCCACCAAGAGGCCCAATAACAAGGGACATGCTAAAAAAGATCAAATTGGGCTTCATCCAGGATGGCCCAAACCCACATGGGCTTCTCACACTCTTCACATTGGCCAAAGAAGATGTGAAGATTTGAAGAAGTGTATCAAAGAGCAATAGAATAACAATAAGTTTGGCCCATTGTTTAGGCCTTGTTTTATAGAATAATAAGTCAAACAATGTGTAGTTGAATTGATAAAATTGGGCTTGACTAAGCCCAATAAGAGATTTGGCCATGAGTTACCAAAGGTCCAAGGTGGACTAAGTGGAAGTCAACATTCCTTCCTACACCTCATGGACCCAATGCATCCAAGGGCTAGGAATTCTTCCTCCTTTTCCAAGGCATCATCCAATGGTCATGAGCCTTCCTCCTTCTCCAAGCCATCTTCCATGGCCAAGATTGAATGCCTTTCTCATCCAAGGGCTAAGAGTGCTTATGTGTATTTGCTTTGAGATAAAAGCCTATATTTTAGGCTATTGTATTTACTCTTGAAATTTCTAATAGAATGTTTGTGTTGAGATCACTCCATTCTTTTATTATTTTGAGAGAACCTAAGCTAGAGGTTTACAACATTTCCTCTAGCCACCTTCCACTAGTCTAGTTTCTAGTCTAATTCTCCTTTCATCACTCCAAATTCTATTACTACAAAAGTCTTAAACACTTGCCTCCATGCCATTTTCCGCTGCCTATGGAGTTCCTACCAGCCACCACACATTGGAGATCCATCAAATTGGTATCAGAGCCACTCATTCTTGGAGTCTCAAGATTGAGTAAGGTTCTCGGTCTATTCTTGTGTTTTTCTTGCAATTTTTGTGTTGTTCATCCAATTTTCACTGTGTTCTTTCATTTTTTGTGTTGTTCTTCCATTTTTTTTTAGTTTTTTTCAAGTTTCCTTCAAATCAATTGAACATATGTGACTCTACATGAATTCTATGGATTCAAATTGTAGATATCCATGATTTTTGGTTCACATTTGTTCTTACGTTCCATTTATTTTTTTTCCAGCAGCATTTTCTTTGCTTCGTAGTGTGTGTTCTTCATTTTCACTCGGTGGTTTCCATTTATTTTCAGTTTATCATGTGTTTTGTCTTAAGTCATGTTTAAGTTTTTTTTTCATCTTCATTTTCATTTCATTTGCTATTTTTTGCATTTTCTTGATGAGAACAAAATCTACACCACACAAAAGAGCAATGAACATCAAAGTGATGCTTGTGGATGTGTAAGGCATGTTCTCACTGTTTTTGATCCATTTCACCAATTGGATTCTTGCTTTTGTGTGTTCTAGATGTTCTTCTATGATTTATGCTTAATTCTATATCATAATCAAGTTCATTCTACTTGAATTTCATGGAACATCTTCTCAATTTTCGTGAGCAACTCTACTTCAGTCTCTGTTTTCAGTTTTCACTACACGCACACCTACTGTTTGTGATTTATCCTGAACACATGATTTGACCAATTTTTTTTATGATTTTTGCCTTTTAAATATAAGAGATAGACAAAAATAACAAAAAAAAAAGAATCACTAAAAAATGTTGAGTAAACAAAATATGAACAATTTGTAAAGCAGATGCAAATTTTCTCATTTTTAGGTCTGACAGTGTTCGAAAATCACTGTTGAGTGCATTTTTTATGTTGTGATGCATTCTTTTGAGTTCTTTTGATTGCTCATGCATGGCTTGGGTTAATGCTCCATAAAACCTTGTTTGTACCTTGCTGAAGTTGTGATTTAAATTAGTCATTCTTGCAACACAAGTGCAAGGAGCATGACAACCATTGCTTGTTCAAATTTTTAGTTTCTATTCCATTCTAGTGCTATTCTAGGTTCCTTTTGCTTGTGCTAGCCTTTCATTCTTACTTTAATTTCTTGCTTGTCATTCCTTCATTACTCTTTCAGTCATGTTACATGTTCATTCACTTTGGTTAAGCACTTCTAATTAGCTTTTCTTGCTTTATTCTTTGCTTCTTTTCAAGTGCAATGGCTCTCGGGTTTGGGATTTGATTTGGTGTTTGGTATGAATGTTAGCTTGGTTGCTATTCTAGTGGTAGCATCTTAGGTGGTGGATGTGAAGTAAACTTTTAGCTTTGTGCTTTTATTATAATTGCTTCCTCTCCCTCACCTTTGAGAGCTTTGATCCTACAACCTTTGAGGGTGTGTGTGCTAACCATTTTATTTTGGCATAGTTTTCTTGTTGTTTTTCTTCACTATTTTGTAGCTGTTGGGTGCTATTTTGGGTGCTCTTTGAATGTCCAAATACTTGAGTGTGGTGTCTCCAAATTTGCCACAATTGGTGCTCTAAGTTTGGCCATTAACTAAGGCCTTAAAACTGTCATCAAGCTCTCAGAAACTCCTATTTTGGCAGCACTATTCCACACTTTCTTTTGCTTTATTTACATTGTAGTTTTGTGCTTTATTTTCTTTTCATCTTTTGGTCACTCATTTGGTGCAAATTGAAGTATCTTTGTGAGCATCTTAGGTGGTGGATGTGAAGTAAACTTTTAGCTTTGTGCTTTTATTATAATTGCTTCCTCTCCCTCACCTTTGAGAGCTTTGATCCTACAACCTTTGAGGGTGTGTGTGCTAACCATTTTATTTTGGCATAGTTTTCTTGTTGTTTTTCTTCACTATTTTGTAGCTGTTGGGTGCTATTTTGGGTGCTCTTTGAATGTCCAAATACTTGAGTGTGGTGTCTCCAAATTTGCCACAATTGGTGCTCTAAGTTTGGCCATTAACTAAGGCCTTAAAACTGTCATCAAGCTCTCAGAAACTCCTATTTTGGCAGCACTATTCCACACTTTCTTTTGCTTTGTTTACATTGTAGTTTTGTGCTTTATTTTCTTTTCATCTTTTGGTCACTCATTTGGTGCAAATTGAAGTATCTTTGTGAGCAATTTGTTTTGGTAAAATGGCCTAAAAAATTGTGAGTTTCTAAACTTGTTTAAGGCCATTCTTTTGGGATCCATTGTGCTTGCGAGATACTTCATTTTAGCACCTACTTTGTGTTCCAAATTTTAGTTTTTCTTTTCTTTTCTCATCGTAATTGTGGCCTACTTAGGTGTCTTGGAGAACCACAAGGTGTTCATCCCATCTCCTAAGTAGAAACCTTTCTCACCTATAGTGAAACGTTTTGAGTGGTAAGAGTGTTGAAAGTTCTAAGTGCTTTCTCACCTTGCCTTAGGCCGCATAGTTTAGATTCTTTTTTTCACGTTGCACAGTGGCTTGATTTGTGAGACCAAAGTCTCTAAAATTTTGCCAATTAGGGGTCCAATTTTAGTGTTAAATTTCTTTGAGTCTTGTTTGCTTGTTTTGTATTTAGTGACTCAAGTGATTCTATTTACTTAGCACTTAGACAATTGTGTGATCTTTGAAACCTTTTACAAGTGTATCTTGGCAAGGATTGGCCTTGGTATTTAAGAAGTCTTAAAGACTCACCTCACCTAACCTAGAGGTCCACTTGTGATTGATTTTCTTCTACCACACTTTGTTCAAGTTTCATAAGTTCATTCAATTACCATGAGTACATATTCTAAATATAGTCCTAGGTTGCATAAGCATGGTAGTCATGAGTTGCATCATACATTTCATAGTGACATTCCATTCTTTGGGGAGGATATAGGACTAATATCATTTAGAGATTGGATATGGGATACAGAAAAATTTGTGCAACCATTGTTTAGTAAATATAGTCAATTTGACATTCTTAGGCATATTACTTCTATGTTTATAGGACGTGCATCCGAGTGGTGGCAAGAGAGGCATTATAGAGTGAAAAAAGGGAGAAAATCATGCATTAACACATTTTCTGAATCAAAAGCATGCATGTGGAAACATTTCATTGCCCCTTCATTTAGGATAACTAAAGAGCATAAGTATAGGATAGAAGACTTCATTGACATAGGTGATGCATTCTTCCAAAATCTTGCTAAGTTTTCTGGACTAGAAAAATATTTTAAGAACAATTTGGACTTGCTCTTGAGTGAACAAAGAGAGAGAGAGAAAAACAAAAGAGAGCATGAGAGAAGCTTGAAAGGTTTCACGAGCTTGATATGAAAAGAGTAAAAGAAAAGCTTGAGAAGCTTCGTGCTCAGAAAAAGAAAAGAGAGCAAGAGGAATATGAGACAAATGAGAAGAAGAAAAGAGATGAAGAAGAAAAGGCAAAAAAGGAGAGTCTTCGAAAAGTCAAAGAATATAATGAGAGAAAGGAATTACAAGAAAGAGAGAAATAAAATAAGAGAGTGAGTTTGAAAGCAAATCAAAAGTGGTAGAGTTAAAGAGCAATTCATCCTCAAGGGAACTCATTATTAGGGATTTGGTGTTCAATCCCTCACCAATTCCTTCCATGAAGCCCCAAGTTCCAAAGGGAGTTCTCCCATCTTTACATTCTTCTTACTTTTTCATTAAATCTTTTGTTTTGTTTCCTTCTCACACATTTTGTTCTCCATCTCATTCACTTATTTCATACTCCTCAAATTATTATGCCAAAATACACTTTGACTTTAAAACTCTTTTCAAACATCATCTAAGTCAAAGTGCAAGACACTCTTTGTATGCAATGGGCTGGATATCACCATTCACATTCTTTATAAGCCCATTTTCACACATTACACATTCATGTATATTGCATGGTCTCTCTAAATTTAAGCCAATTTTATTTGATAACTATTGCAGATATATTTTTGATCCTGGTGGAACCTCAAATTTGGTTGCTATGAGCCTTAAACAACCCTCTTGATCTGAGGACAGATCCTTTTCAAGAGGAAGGGGATGATGTGATCCCAACAAGGCTTATAGCTTGGGCCAACGCCTAGGCCCAAATCATGCTCAAGGCCCAATCCATGGCCCATATGCATTTCAATTCCAAAGCCCACCAAGAGGCCCAATAACAAGGGACATGCTAAAACAGATCAAATTGGGCTTCATCCAAGATGGCCCAAACCTACATGGGCTTCTCACACTCTTCACATGGGCCAAAGAAGATGTGAAGATTTAAAGAAGTATATCAAAGAGCAGTAGAATAACAATAAGATTGGCCCATTGTTTAGGCCTTGTTTTCTAGAATAATAAGTCAAACAATGTGTAGTTGAATTGATAAAATTGGGCTTGACTAAGCCCAATAAGAGATTTTGCCATGAGCTACCAAAGGTTCAAGGTGGACTAAGTGGAAGTCAACATTCCTTTCTACATCTCATGGACCCAATGCATCCAAGGGCTAGGAATGCTTCCTCCTTTTCCAAGGCATCATCTAATGGCCATAAGCCTTGCTCCTTCTCCAAGCCATCTTCTACGGGCAAGATTAAATGCCTTTCTCATCCAAGGGCTAAGAGTGCTTATGTGTATTTGCTTTCATATAAAAGCCTAAATTTTAGGCTATTGTAATCACTCTTGAAATTTCTAATAGAATGTTTGTGTTGAGATCACTCCACTCTTCTATTATTTTGAGAGCACCTAAGCTAGAGGTTTATAACATTTCCTCTAGCCACCATCCATTAGTCTAGTTCTCCTTTCACCACTCCAAATTCCATTTCTACAAGAGCCTTAAACACTTGTCTCCATGCCATTTTTCGCTGCCTATGGATTTCCTACTAGCCACCACACATTGGAGCTCCATCATTGGCTCCGCAGATCTTCTTAATACCACATTGAGGTTTTCAACACAATCATCAAATGATGAACCAAAAACAAAGAAATCATCCATGAATACCTCAATACTTTACTCAATTAAATATGAGCAGGTGGAGAGCATGCACCTTTGGAAAGTTTTTGGAGCATTGCATAGGCCAAATGGCATTTTTTTTGTATACGAAGATTCCAAATGGACAAGTAAATGCAATTTTGTCCTGGTCCAATGGATCCACTATAATTTGATTATAGCATGAGTATCCAGCTAAGAAGTAATAGTATGCCTTTCTAGTGGGAATGAGTTCATTCTTTTATTTCTAGATCATGGTCATCCCACCTTTCTTAGGAACAACTTACACAAGGCTTACCCAAGCACTACCTAATTTTGGATACATTATTCCAATTTCAAGTAGTTTTGTCACTTCCTTCATTATCAGTTCCTTCATAGTAGGGTTGAGACGTCTTTGGGGTTAAACCACAAGTTTGTACTCATCCTCCATCAATATTTTGTGCATACAATAGGATGGACTAATACCTTTCAAGTCAAACAAGGTCCATCCTATTGCACCTTTGATAGCCTTCAACACCTCTACTAACTTGGTTTCTTCTTCACACTTTAGTGTGCTGCTTAGAATCACTAGTTAGCCACCATCTTCTTCAAGGAAAGCATATTTAAGGTTGTCTGGAAGCTGTTTTAGCTCCAATTTCGGTTGCTGATATTGTTCTTCATTTTTTTGGCTCAAGCTCCAAATTGAGGCTTTGAAGGAAGAAACTTCATTATGTTGATTCAGGTCTTCTAAGCACTTTTGAACTTCCTCCTCTTGCTTAGTAGTCCACCCTTCTAATTGATTTTTCAAAGTCTTTTGAAGGGGGTCTGCTACTGCAACTTTCTCTTTAAACTCTAAGCACACCTCATCAAGTTCATCCATCCAAAAGCAATCCTTCTTGTCATGAGGATGCTTTATGGCTTCAAAACATTTAATATGACCTTCTCATCTTGGACTCTTACTTTTAGTTTGTTATTGTCAACATCAATGATGACTTTCGCTGTTTTCATGTAGAGTCTCATTAAGATGAGAGATACTTCTAAATCTTCCTCCATATCCATAATAACAAAATCTACTAGAAAGTAGAATCTTTCTACTTTGACTAGTAAGTGTCATTCTTGTTGGCTGCATTTCTACATCTCCAATTCTTCTTAACATAGACAAAGGCATTAAGTTGATACTTATTCCAAGATTTAGCAACGCTTTACCTATTGTTAAGCTGTCAATTGTTACAAGCAACGTGAAACTTCTTAGATCCCTAGATTTTAAAGGTAGGGACTTTTGAATAATGGCATTGTAGCCAACTTCTAATTCCAGAGTCTCCTCCTCTTCAATTCTCCTTTTCTTAGTTAGCAGATCCTTCATGAATTTGGCATATTTGGACATTTGCTACATAGCCTTTGTAAAAGGTACATTGATCTGCAACCTTTTGATCATGTCTAAGAATCTCTTGTATTGCCTCTCCTTATCCATTCGAGTTGGTCCATGAAGATAAGGCAATCTTGTCACAATGGGGGTTTTCATATTCAACTTCTTTCTTTCTTCCTCTTTTTTCTTCCCCTCTTTCTTTTCTTTTTCTTTTTCTTTTTTTGTATTTACATCAACTCTAGTATTTACATCTACCTCTTTTTCTCTCTTTTTTTCTTCGCCTTACTCACTTAACTCTATTTTTTTACTCAGCTTTCTTTTTTCGCTTAGCTGTTTTTGCTCTTCATTTTCATTCAGACTTATTCTTTCCCTTCTTTCTTTTTCATTTTCTCCACTAAAGTTGTCTCCAATTTCTTTTCCTATCATAATACCTTGTCTTGTTGTGATGGATTTGAAATGCTCCTTAGGATTGACTTGAGTTTTGGCTAAAAATTGGATTTCTTGATGATCAACAAGTTGCTTTGCAATTTGTCCAATTTGTCCAACTTACACTTCTAGATTTCTGATGAAGGCCTCTATGTTCTTTTGATTGGATGTTGAAACTTGAATGAATTGAGCCAAAGCATCCTCCAATTTGTTCAATTTGTCATGCCGGTATGGTTGTTGATTTTGATATGGTGCTTGCTAATTCTTCCTTTGCTGGTTTCCAGCCTCTTGCCTCCATCCATAATTGTGGTATTGATTGTTCCTCCAATTTGAATTATGGTGGAAGTTGAAATTTTCTAGTTTACACGAGTCACTCATGAAATTGGCATGCTCTTCTTGAATGAGTTCAATTGTTGAAAATTGGCCATTGGGGTGATCACCAGCACAAAAATCACATCTCAAAACTGGCTGAGACGTGTCAATTATTGTTGCTCCCACCTGCTTCTTAGTCATATGCTTTTTGAGCTCGTCCATCCGTTTATAAATCAACTTGTTTTGTGCTAAGATTGCATTTTGTGTATCCAATTCGAGAAATCCTCTTCTATATGGTTGCCTTTTATCATGTTGCACCTGGTGGTCACTAGCTGATAAAAACTTAATAATTGAAGTTGATTCAGCCACTTCTTTACTCATCATGGATCCTCCTGTAGAAGCATCTAGAAGTAGCTTAGTTTGTGGCTTAAGTTAAATCATCAAATTCATGGTTTGCACATTTTCTGAGAAGAGATTTGTATCTCTCCATGCTTCACATAAAGGATCATCTATTCCTTGAGAAAAAGTAGCAATAGCTTATTTGGCACCCATGTATCTTGATGATGGGAAAAATCTGGAAAGGAATTTTCTCTCTACATCTTCCCAATTCACTAAGCTCTAGTTTGGTTGACATTGCAACCATATTTTTGCTTTTACAGTTAAGGAAAATGGAAATAATCTCAGGTAAATTGCCTCCTCATCCTCCCCTAATATTCCCATGGTGCCACACAATTCATAGAATGTTGTTAGATGATTGTAGGGGTCCTCATTATCCGAACCAACAAACTGGTTTGTTGTTATAAGTGATAGCAGTGCAGGCTTCATTTCCACACCCCTTAAGGGTCAGACTATGCTTGAAAAGCTCCTTGGCCTATGTTGCTACACGTAATCTCCGAACAATCTCCTATGTTTTGTACGTTTCGCATGATTTCCTCTAAATTATGCAAATTTGAGCTTTGGAAAGGTGAATTTTCTGCAATTTGGTTATGTCGCGGCTCAAGTCGTGTTTGCAGTCTCATTTTTTTGTTTTCGTTGTTGTTTCTTCTAGTAATTTTATCAATTTTTGGATCAAACAACAAAGTTCCTTTTTCTCCTCTTGGCATGCACAACAACTTAAGATCAAGTGAGTAGAGTAAATTAAATGTTTATAGACAAAACCAAATAAAAATTATGCATAAATGTACACAAATATACAACAAACTCTAGAATAGAAGAAAGCATGAAAAGACAATGAACGAAATCAGTAAAAGGAAAGTCATAAAGAGATGAAAGAATAAAATAGAAATAAAAATTGATTATAAGAGAATAAAAATAGCTAATTATTATCTTTTTCCTGAACAAAATTATAATTTATTAAAAAATGGTTTTAACTCATTAAATATCATTTTTAATACCATTAAAAATTAACATACACTGATAATAATTAAATTAAATTTTATTCTCAAACACAAAGTTATAATTAATTTAATAGAATTATATTAATATTAAAAAAAGTTAAAGTTTTTTTCTTTTTAATTATAATTTTATAATTAATTTAATTAAAATATATTAATACTAAAAAAAATTAAGGCTTAAAACGAATATTTTATTTGCATCAGCCATGAACCGGCTATCTATTCAAATTCATTGATACTTTTATGCCAATGATTAGACTCCTATTACACGACCCACAATGATATATTTATGTTCAAAAATTATGAAAGTACATATTAAATTTTCTTTCAAAATATTCATCTTGATAGTATTCAAATACAGAATGTTCGAATAAAAAACGATAATTAAAAAAAAATTGTAATCAGGATTTAAGAAATTAAAAAGATTCTTAAGTTGTAAACGCAATTTGAAAAAGATAATAAAATAACATGTTATTTGCGTTCTATTATTGATTTTGAGTTCTATCATGACCAACTTAATCTAAGTGGGTTGATTGAGTGGGCCTTGAGAAAGCGAAGTGAAGGACGAAATGTTCCTTGGAATTGCCCAACCCACCATGGACAAGCACCTTCACGCTCTGATTTTGATGTTTGTGTCCTTGTCTTGTTGGCATGTTAATCATCTCTGTAAAGGATTTGGCTTTGGGACCAAAAGTGAGACGAAATCTAATGGCATTCTTGAGATTAAAGGCAAAACCACAATCATGCGCGTCCTTTCAAAAAAACCTTGATTGAAAATTGATTTTTTAGATTGAGTTAATTCTGACCCCTAGCTAAGATAGTCTACGGATAATACATGCTTTGGTTGTGATATATGCATGTCAAAGTATGTTATTTTATTCAGACAACCTAATGTTGTGTGAAGATGAAAGAGATGGCCACTAAGAGTCTTTGGGTAACACGTCAAGCATTAGGTTGTCATTTTAGGTGTGTCTTTTAGAGCACAGAATCTTGCTGTGAAGAATAAGAATTTCCAAGGATCCTTGAGGATCTAGAAAATGTAAGTGTAGGAATAAACCAAAGGTATAGATGTTATGGTTGGATGAAGAAGTTATGGTTGAACGAAGTGTGTTTGGACCTTAAAAGATGTTATGTATTGATGACCGTAATAGATGTTAAGAGTAGTAGACTTTAGGTATATGCTATGTGTAATTTCACAGGGCAGACACTACGTCATTATACACATAAGACGTTATGTGTGATTTTACAATAATTTTATGTGGCTAAGAGTGGTAGGCGCTCTCACTAGTACACATTTGACATTTTACTTTGTTTTATAAGTCTCAGTTGTAGTAGAACCGAAGCCTATAAGGAGGTAGTGATATTTTTACAATTTCATCCAACTATATTGCCTCGGTTCTCGAAAAAACCGGTCCAGTAAGTGGTTTTAGGCCTCAGTTATAAAAGAACCGAAGCTTGTGAGGCAACCTAAAAAACAAAATTTCAAAATTGCCACCAGCGTTAGGACATTTGGCCTTGGGTTCTTATGGACCAAGGCAATATGGTGTAGTTTTAGGCCTCGGTTACAATAGAACCGAAGCCTATAAGCCAACCTAGAAACTCTAATTTCAAAAATGCCATCAGCGTCATCACCTTTGGCTTCGGGTCTTTGTTGACTGAGGCCATTGAGTCACTTTAGGCCTCGGTTATTAATTGAACCGAGGCCATAAAACCTGTTAAATTTTCAAATCGTGAAACCCTTTCACTATTAATCATCTTCTCAAATTTCTCTGCGCGAAAACCCCTTCCACGCTCTCTGCCACCACCAGCTTCCAACGTCGTCGTCGACCAGCTGTCGCTGCTGTCTGTAGGTTTTCGTCACCTCCGTCTCGCCATCCATTGTCGTCGATTGAATCTTCATCTCTCATTCCCGGTGAGTTCGAAAAATGGGTTTCCCTTCGTGTTTTGGTTTTTTCTTTTTTGCCGTTTTGGTTCGTTTATGTTGCTTTGATTTTTCTTTCTATTATGCATTGTAGTAGTTTGAGTTCTATGGTTTCATTTTTTATCATTAGGTACTCTTGCATTGTGGATTTTTGAGTTCTCAAATTGTGCATCTTTTTTTATTGCGGTTCTCAATTGTTATTCAACTTTCACGCTCCCAAGTTCCGTTCTAAATTGCTTTATATTTGTGGTTAATTTTTTGTTTAAATATGTTGTTTGATTTTCTTATAGTGTGAGTTAGCCTTAGTTTCCTGTTTGAGATTCAATACGAAAATTATGTATTGTCCCCGAATTTTCATTTTGAAAAAGCTACATTTTTTTTAAATTAATATAAAGAGATATAATACTAATAATTTAAATGTATTGAATCTTGAATTGTCCGATTGGACAGTTTAAGAAGATTAATCACTTTCTAGTATTTTATTAATGCATATATATATATATATATATATATATGTATATATGTGTATATATATATGTATATATAAATATACATATATACATGTATGTATGTATGTATATGTATACATATACATACATACATACATGTATATATGTATATGTATATATACATATATATATACATATACATATATATGTATATATATATACATATTATATATATGTATATACATATATATGTATATTTATATCTATATGTATATATATGTATATACACATATATACATATATATATATATATATATATATGCATTAATAAAATACTAGAAAGTGATTAATCTTTTTAAACTGTCCAATCGGACAATTCAAGATTCAATA
>Ga0209589_1003036_pt1 | contig 29369 bp, 17 predicted proteins | sample CowpeawhiteBW_FD_187525 | JGI IMG/M metagenome (GOLD analysis project Ga0209589, IMG submission 187525) | Root nodule microbial communities of legume samples collected from California USA - Cow pea white BW (SPAdes) (version 2) | ecosystem: Host-associated > Plants > Roots > Nodule | place: USA...
TCAACATATATATAACTTGACAATCAAATTAATTAAACATTCAAATAATTCAAATATAATTAAGCAACATTCTAGCATTTAAAAATATGAAATTGTGAACAAATATAATTGGAGTAGTAAATAATTTTTTAAAAAAATTTAAAGAAAATTTTAAAAAAATAAAAAAAAATTGTAAAAAAATGTTGGTGGGTTAAGTGGGCCAACCCACCTTCAACCCGGCTCGAACCCGTTTAACCCGTGGGTTAAGTGAGCCGGGTTGAGTTCAACCCACTTTTGAAAAAGTTGAATTTTTCTCAACCCAACCCGGCTCGAACCCGTGGTGAGCCGGGTTGGCTCACGGGTTGAAACCCATTTTGACATCTCTACCGACGACCATAAGAGGTTGGGTAGGCCTAAAGATATGAACGGGCTAGGCGGGCCCAACAAATCGAACGAGTCAATCGAGCCCAACGATCCAAAAAATTCAAGTGAGCCCGATGATCCGAACGGGGCAAGCGGGCCCAATGACCTGATGAGCCAGGTGGGCCCGAAGACCCGAACGGGCCAAGCGGGCCCGATGACCCAAATGGGTCAAGCAGGCTCGAAGAACCGAACGGATTAAGCAGACCTAAAGACCCGAACAGGTTAGGCGGGCCCGATGACCCGAACGAGTCAGGCGAACTCGAAGTATCGAACAGGTAAGGCGGGCCCAAAGACCCGAACGGGTCAGGCGGACCCGAAGACCCAACAGGGTCATGCGGACCTGAAGACCCGAACGGACCAGGCAGGACCAATGACGAAAACTGGTTAGGCAGCCCAAAGACCCGAACGAGTCAGGCAAGCCCAAAGACCTGGACAGGCCCAACAATCCGAACGGACCCGAAGACCCAGATGAGGCGGATGACCTGGACGGGCCCGGCGACCCGGACGAGTTTGACGACCTACACGGACCTTACGACCCAGATTGACACGACAACACGAACGAGCCGGATGACCCGAATGGGCCCGATAATCCAGGCAGACCTGACGACTCGGACGACTCAAAGGGGCCCGACGACCCAGACGAGCCTGACGACCTACAAGGGCCTTACGACCCAGATGGCATGATTACACGAACGGACGCGTCGACCCAGACGTGCTCTACGCCCTAGACGGGCTCGACGTTCTGGACGAGCCCTACGACCCGGACGGGCCCGACGACCTGAACTGGCCTGACGACCCGTACTTGCCCGACGACCTAGATGGGCTCGACGACCCGGACGAGCCTGACGACTCAAACGTGCCCGACTACCCGATTGGGCCCAACTATTTGGACGGGTTCGTCCTGGTCGTCTGGTCCATCTGGGTCATCGGGCCCATTCGGGTCATCAACTTGTTCGTGTTATCGAGCCTATTCGTGTTGTCGAGCCCGTCCGGGTTGTCGGGCCCATCCAGGTCGTCGAGCCCGTTCAGCTTGTCGGGCCCGTTTGGATCGTCCTGGTCATCGGGCTCGTTCGGATCGTTGGGCCCGTCCGGGTCGTCAGGCCCATCCGGGGCATCCAGGCCTTAATGATACAAGTTTTAAAAAATTCAATTTAAATTTCTTTTATAAAAAATGGATTCTGGATTTTGAAGTCTATCCAAATATTTGGATTGGATTTAAATCTTGATCTAAATATTTGGATATGGATTTTAAAAAAATCCAAACTACTTTTGCTAAAAAAATGGATTTTGGTCAAAAATTTAATCTAATTATTTAGATCTAAAATGGATGTGGATTGGATCATTAAAAATCCAATCCATGCCCACCCCTAGTTTTCCGAAATACATTTGATGTAGGATATTTCGAAAGATTAATTCCAAAAGATATTTTATGTATTCAGGAAAGTTTTATCGAAAATTTCATTTAGAAAAATTTATTCCAAAACATATAAAGGAGGTGTATTTGTCATAAAAAATGAAAGAAATATATGAGAGGATATTTGTTTTTCGGAAAAAAGATTCCAGAATTATTTGTGTTTCGGAAAAAAATTCCAGATTATTTGGGTTCAAGGGGTTATCACCCAACCACTCCCAAGGTAAGTTCCCTTCGCGTCTATGACTAATCGGGTCCATAGACTAGGACCTCCTGCTACTCCTCACGACATAATCCATTATATTCTACTTGAGTCTTAATGGTTATTAGAGCGTCAGGATACCAATCAAATCTGAGTCCTTATGTCCTTACATACCCTAAACACCTCCCTTAGAATTTTCCTTGAAATCCTAGTTCAACCACTTCTTTTCACAATCCAATTCCATGCAATTTCGCCATATATCCATACATATACTACCAGTTGTAATAATAATACAAGCATAGCATGAACCACATCATATTATTTCATTTAATAAAGCTTTATTTACCCAAACAGAGGAAACAACATAATTCTATAGTGGCACTCGCTCAAGCTAGAGAATCTCGCCTAGGCGGGTTGCCTCGCTTAGGTGAGCCACTCTCGCCTGGGCGAGACCTCAAATAGAGGACAATTTGAAGTCTGGGCGAATCCTCGCTCAGGTTGAACTGTTTCGGTTAGACGAGAGTGTATCTCGCTCAAGTACTAGCTCACCTAGGCGAGGTATTGCGCAGGAACAGGGGTAGGTTTTCAGGCATTCTCACTCAGGCGAGAGCTGCTCGCCTAGGCGAAAATACCAGAATTCCAATTTGTTCCCACATGCAGAATCCATGAATTTTAAGCCAACAACCCCAATTCAGCACAATTTGGTGATCCAAACATTGAATAAACACAAATTCATGCAATTAAAGGCATCATGGATAATTCTATACAAAATTTTTAAGCAAAACAGTCAGCTTCCCTTACCTCTAGAAATCACTCACTAGCAAGAATCCTTTTCAACAGCGAGCACCTCAAAAGCACAACCTAGAGAGTTGAAATACAGGTTCACAAAGTGAGAATATGATCCTAATTTGACTTAGCAAGAATGGACCTCCAAAATTCAAAATTGAAGAGAATTGGGAAACTGGAGTTAACTTACATGGATGAGGAAGAGATTCAATTATGGGAAATGTTTCTGCCCTAATTCCAGGTTCGTTTGCTGCTGCAGAATTGGAGAGTGGATTAGAATGGTAGCTCGAATTCACTGGTTTAGAGAGAGGGCAGAGAAAACAGAAATGGAAAAGGTGGAGTGGAAAGTGTTATTTTGTGAGAGTGGCAGCAGAGGTATAGAGAGAGTAAAGGGAAAGAAGAAGAAGAAGAAGAAAAGGAAAAAGGGAAAAAATGGGATCTCACAGTTTGACTTTATTTATTATATCAACGATATTAAAAACTAAAATTCTAGAAAAAGAATACAAAGAGATTACAAAATTTAATGCATGATTTCCTTAATTCATTTGAATTTATTTTTTTCCTTACAAATGATATGAGTAATATATAATTGCATGGTTACAATACTAGTAAAAGAAGTATATTATATAGTATATACTACATTGAAACAATTGAAAAAAAAAAGGGGTGTAAGGCTTAATTGGCATTTCCCTATACACTTCCCTATCTTTCTCCTAACCATGTAAGGCAAGTTACAAATTGAATTGGTTCCATTAATTTAGCTTCAATATGACAAAGCTCATGCATCTGATTATCATCATTGATATCAGTGCAACTGATCTGACTGTGTTTTTTTCTTCTCAGCAAGGAATGGTTTGAACATCATCATTATTCCAATTGCTTCAACTATGTTCAGAACAAAGAACACCATATTGGTCCCTGCAGTCAAATCAATGCACATCAGTAAGTGAGCTCCTAGAAAAAAGAACCAATGCTCTTGACAACTACAATGACATCATGGTCTAACTAAAAAGGACAATTCAAGAGATTAAGAGACCTAAAACAAAATTAAGAATTTTGAGACCTAAAATAATTAGTACTAAAAAAAACAATACTTCTGTTATTAAGGGCTATTGTGAAATAAATTAGTTGAGCATCATACCTGGGAGGAATGAAGCATCCATCCGCTTTTGTGACCAAGTTAATCTGCATTCACAATCATCATATAAGAAAATTAGAGATAATTTCAATGTATGATAATTTGGTAAGAAAGGGTGTAGTTAAGAACTACTAATGAAAACTTTGTCATCTGTTAATGCATCAAAGTGGAGTGCAGTAATTTCTATTAAATATCTTTCTATGCCAACAAGGGTCAAAGGAGACATGACAGGTAACATGCTACCTTTATCTTCCAATCTAGTTCACTATGAAAAAAATGATGGTTTTTTTCTACAAGAGGGTTCATGTGAGAGAGATTGTATAAATGTGACTTCAGTCCAACTCACGTAAAGATTGACACTAATTTAAATCCAAAACTTCAACATATTAGATTTATGAGTTTTTTTTCTTATATAATATTTACTTTTGTCATTTGTCATTTCTACTCAATGTGAGAGTTAGATTCATACTTGAATTATTCCGAACAAAAATCATATTATAAAGGAACTTAGAATGGATCCTAGGAAAAACCTGTATATGAACATGCAAGTATATTTGAGATTTTTTTTGAACTGAGAGGTAATTCTAATATAAGCTGAAGCAATGAGAGGAACACTCACACTGCACCACCAGTAGCAGGGCCAATAGCTTTGAATAGGGACATGCCTGTCATAGAAATGCCATTAGCTGCACCTCTTTGGTGTTGCTCCTGTTTTCCAAATGAATATGTCAAGTCATCAACAAATAGTCTCAACCAGTTTATTGAATAAAAATTGTAATGATCCAAAAATTTACCACTGCTCGGTTTTGTAGGAGGAACAAACCAGTTATAATGGTGGCCTACATCCAACAAAAAAGAGTACAATCAGTCAAATTTGTGATATGTAAAAACTTTTCTGAATCAATTTAAACACTCAAAATCATTGGTAAATAGTTAAATAAACAGAAAGGTGCACTTACAGACAGAATATTCTTTAGAATTGAAGCAATAACTATGACTACGGTTAGTGCTACACCTGACAACAATGCTATGAAGGGGTAGCTTTGCAAAAGAGGTATTGATAACATCTGCACAATAGGACGTATTTCAAATAACAAAAAATTGAAATGTTAAAAACGATATAATAGCTACAATTTGATGAAAACTAACCCCTGTAATGCGGGCAATTCCAACAGGTCCACAAGCTCTTTCCACAAATGGATAGACCGAAATTTGGTAAATGATAAGTGCAGCACCTGAACATTGGAGAAGTGAGTAAGTAAATTATACAAAGTATCAATTGTACAATAGGACAATGAAGATCAACACTAAATGCAAAATTTTTCTACATCTTTGTCACTCGCAAACCCAAAATGCAGACAATTTTGTAGAAGTTTAGAACTATAGGAAAAACTTTAATGTAATTCAGTACTGTTTCAAATTGTTCACCATACAAAATAGCCTATCTTTCATGCTTCCTCTTTTGTAAAGAGAAAGATATAAGAACCTTGCAGTCAAAGTTATAGCATCTTGGTGTTGTAACTAGAAAATTTTGGTCTAGTAAAGAATAAAAAAGAAAAAATTTCTAAACATTATTTGACCAAAGTTTGGCAATCCAAATCAGTACAATTCATTCAGCAAGACCAAGATAAGAAAACCCCCAGAAGTAAAATTCATGTAAATGCATAAAATTTGTGTGCAATCTTTGCAGATGAAAAGTTAGGAAGGAAACATGTATGCATTGCCAAAGAACATTGCCAACATCATTTGTTGAGAAGTTCTAGAGATGCACCTGTTATTGAAAGAACATTGCCAACATCATTTGTTGAGAAGTTCAAACCCCCCAACTTTCGAGGACTAACACTCCATAGAGAGAAAACCTAAAGAAAGCAAGATGAATGAATGTAGTTCAGTTAAGCAGAAAAAGAATAAAATCAGGAAAATCTAAACAACATATATCAAAGGAAATGCATAGACCATTTGTAACATCATCAAGATCAATGAGTGATACCTCTTGATAAGCAATATCATGAAGTGAGAAAACACAGTAAATTATGATAGATGACATCAATGGCCAATTCAGGAGGAGGTTTTCATTCTTCTGGGTTGTCATGTCTTTGCCAGCTTCACTGTTTCCATTTTCTAAAGCTTCTGCATCGTCTATGGATTCATCACTACAATTATGGGTGTGAAGTGTTTCCTGTAGATATTTTAAACAATTATATTGATGTGTTAGACAAACTAGACAATAGAGCCAGTGAAGATTCAACAACATAAAAAGTCAGCATAAAATTGTTACAAGACTAAAAAGCCACAAAACATGAAGAAGATAGAAACATATGTAATCAATGAATAACCTTAGAAACATACCGGAATCCAGAAGCAGCAAATAATTACTAAGAATGCTACTGCTGATATTACAAGGTTGGGCAAGAGGTATGGAAACCTGCACAATGATTTATATGCTTTTGGTAAATAAAAATCAGAAGGTCATTAAAAGGATAAAATGATAAAAAGACCAAGAAGAGAGGAACATTGAATCCAAAAGTCCACTTACTTATCCCACAAGGAACCCTTTGTAAATAAATGTGGGTACTTCTCGACTGGCTACAATGAAAATTTTCACAAAGTATTAGATAAACATGTGATATATGTGCACATTACCCTCTCACCCAGAAACTTGAGTACTTATCAATGCAAAATGTAAAAAAAAGAACATGCATGAGACCATACTGTAAGAATTTCTATTCCTCAATCAAATACAGAATTTCAGGCATTGACTTTCTGAATAAACCAGAAGTCTTTCAATTGAAAAACAAACTCATATTACAGCATATGCAAAATTAAAGGCTTTTTATGCAGGTGCATCAGATAGTTATGCTCCAGATGGCAAAGATTATACAGAGTACCTGAGCCAAATAGCCTCCCAATGCTGGGCCAATGATTAAACCTGTGCCCCAAGCTGCACTGACCTAAAAGCAAATCACACTTTGAATTATTATTGGGGAAATGTAGTTCTAAGAAGTAATAGTGTAAAAGAGATGATGATGCTAACTGTTGAGAGTCCTAGAGCATGGTGTTCATCTCGAAAGATTTCAGTTGCATAGGCCTGTTAAATAAAGGAGTTAGCAAACAGACATGTATAAACGGAAGTTTGAACTAGATTGAGAATGAAATATATGAAAGTGCTAAGTATTTGGTGTTAAAAATATGATACCTTCACTGGTCCAAGCATACCATTTAAACTTCCAAGAAGAAATCTTGTAGTAAGAGCCATCCAAAAACTAGTGCTAAGGCCAAACAGTGTGTTGAAAATGATTCTGAAATCAAGTAAGCACTGAGAATTATAGGAAGCTGAACAAATAACTTACCGAAAGCACCAATCCATTGATAGATATACTTACACCACCACAACCCCTGTAAACATTACAGGCTTTCTACCATAGCGATCAGCAACAACTCCCCATAATACAGATGTCAAACATCTGCCAAGCATGAATGAAGAGCCTACAACATGTTCATCACACAGGCCTCCCTTGTAAGTAACTCGCAAGGATTGTTGAAGACTTCAAAAAAATGATAATGATAGAAGTAATCTTACCAATATATCCAGCATAAGAACTAATATCAGCTTCTGTTTCCGCAATATTAAAATCCCTTACCTGAAAATAAATGTTCCATTATTGAGTGGTGGTCACTTAAAAATGGACTTTGCCATATTCCAAGTACTCAAGTAAATGTATTCATATAACTTCCAACAATGATGTTTAAGCATTCAAGAAAATGTATTCATAGAACTTCCAACAATGTCACAAGATCAAAATGTACATCGAGTTCAATTGATCGCCAAACTCACCATGAAATAAAGGAATGGAAAGAGAGATGATATAGGCAGTGCTGCAGAGGACAGAAGAAATTCATATCAGACTCAGTGGTTTCAAATGACTAAGAGAAACAGAATAATGCCAACAGGTAAAACAGAGAAACAAATGTTGATCTTCCTTTCAAAATATCACGGGATCAGAAGGCACTGCTTTTTTTAGCCAAGCAACACAACATCACACATTCAAGATAGAAATTAAATAATCATGTCAACTTAATCAGTCACCACCAAGGTGTTCCTTTTCTTGATTGTTAAAACACTACTATTGCAGTTTTAGCTTAATATTAACTTTAAGGTAACGTGTCAACTTTATACTCAGTTTCAGTTTTGAATAAGCACCAAATTTTATGCCTACCTGGCTGAACTTTTAGCAACCCCTATGGCAAACTTTGTTTGAATGATGAAAAAGAATATAAGAGCAGTCAAAAAAGTTAGATCATTCCCAGGAGAAAGGCCCTTTCACAGTCAACTCCAAGTTAAAGAATTGAAACATTTAGTCAGAAGTTAGAACAGTAGAAGTAGCATTATCAAACATTGCACTCACAAAACACCCCAAAAGTCCCCAACAAGAACACAGAAACAGGAGCAACCAACTTTTCCAGAAGTTAAAATGCTCAAAATTGAGTGAAATGTTTACCATTAGACAGCACCAATATCCATATGATAAAAAGATTTCTAATGGGTACGCCTTGTCCCTCACTCAACTCTTTGTCTTGATCCACTTTGCAACCGGGGCAGTTCTCGTAGTACTTCTTTCTCCCCAACAATGGCTGCTTCATGTTCTCCTCTCTCATGTTTGTGATATTGTTTCACTCAGCTCCCTCTTTCCTTCTATATGCATCAATCATTCAAACCCAGAAAAGATAATCAGAAAAGATAGCCACTTTGTTTTGAAGCACACAATGGAGAATCAGAAAGGTTGAGGAAACAAACATACATACATGCACCCAATCAAAGGAGAAACCTTAGGACCAATTCTTTCTATAATGCAAAAGTACGAACATGACAACACAGGCTCTGTTCTCCCTCACATGTTATATGATGCCACATGACAAATAATCCAGAGCCGTAGACGAACAAAACTAGTGGCATCATCGCACACGTCAGAGTGAAAAAAAATGTGCAATGGGGGCAGTGATGAAGGTGGAAAAGTTGTATAAGAAAGAATCGTTATTTGGTGGGAAGCTATTCAATCTACGTATCTAACATCATATCTGTGATTAAAAAAGAGAAAATGAGTAATAACAAAACAAAGGGGTCTTACATCGAAAGACAAAGATAAGAATAAGAACAAAATGATGTCGGAAGTGAAGACAACATAATTGTCAAACACGGATTAGTTCCTAATTTTTGAAGTGATATCGAATCTGAGACTGTGAAATACGTATGGCTATGGCTCTAATTTGATTAGTTAAGGTTCGAAATAAAATTTGCATAACATGTTTAATTTTTGGTTTAAACACGTTCTTTGTTGAACTTGTTTGATCTTTGATCTTTCTTAGAAAATGGTAAATGTTTAACCAAGTAAGTGAATACCTTGTATGCTCCAAATTTAGTTTTGTAAAAATGAAAATTTTGTATCTTGTCTGTCTGGAAACAGATAGATTCTTTGGCATACTATAATTTAATAATAAAAATACGTTTGTTGCTTTTGTTGTTCGGATATGAAGGTGGATTGTATGTATTAAAGAAAAAATTATATGATTCAAATGAATTTAAGATAAAAAATTTTGAATGTTTGGGTATGAAGTTTGTGCATGATGATGTGACCAGTAAGATAGATTTAAAAAATATGTTTTAATAGATCAAATTAGATGATTAATATTTTATTCTTGAAACTCTTGGAGAATAATGTTATATAAATTTAAATATAAATAGTATAAATTATGTTAAAATAAGATTGAAGTTTTTATTTTAAATTAAAACAAAAAATTAAATTGAAAAATATATTTAAATTAATAGGGCTTTGTAGAAAAAAAAAATTCAATTACATTTTCTGAATAATAATAATATATATATATATATATATATATATATATATATAATAATAAAAAAATAAAACATATTAAATATAATATATCATTAGTATTTCATTATATATATATATATATATATTCAATTAACTAGTATACATAAAAAATGTGTAATAGTTCTCTTCACATAAATGTTCATAAAACTCGATAAGTTCGACTCAAATACATAAGGGAATCGATTCTCACCTTAGATTTGAAGATCACTCCTCAAGAAGTCGTCATTCGCCCCTACGTTTTTTAAGGCTAAAAGGGTCATTCACCACACTTTCTCCCTTCTTCTCTTGATCCAAATCGCTTATTCATTTCTCTTTTCTGTCTTTGTGAATATTATTACATCACCTAATTCAAACACAATATGCTAGTGTCAAATTTATATCTAAAATAAAAATAAAAGATATTAAAAAACATAAAAACAGTACTTATTGTGAGACTTTCTACACAAACTAAATCATAACTTTTTAAAAAGGATTATGCCGATAATGTCTTGTTCATTTAAGAATTTGTAATTTATCAAACATTGGCTTTCATTACTTACAAAAATTATTAATTATTGCTTTAATGAAAAAGAATAAAAAGAAGAAAAAAGAAAAGTAAATAAGAAATAAAGTTAAAATACCGAAAAAGAAATAATTAATTATAATAATAATATTTATATTCTTATAAAGTCACTATACTTATAACTTTTATTCATTAGTCACAATCAATAATCATATATATATATATATATATATATATATATATATATAATAAATTATTTTGATATGGACATGCATGTCCAAATGTTTCATGGCCGCATATTCATAATTACACATGCTAGACGACGAATAGAAGAGAAACTTTGGCTACAACATGCAGCCACCCATGAATAAAGTTTCTTGATGTTACACCTTTCTCCTATAGTCAACTAATACCCACCAAATAAAACTATGTTTTAATGGGAATTTTAAAAAATAATCTATTCTTTAAAAAAAATAAATCCAGAATTCCTTTCACATTGTGTAACGACTGTTGGGTATTTTGAAGAGTGGTTTACTAAAAAAAAATTCTAACACTAATAAATTTATGTCACCTTCAATAGGAAACCAAAAATAAAAATTATGGTCTTTTTTTTCTAATATTTTGTTGAAGTTTCTTATTTATGTTGATAGTGATATATTGACACTTGTTCTCTGAGTCTTAAAACAAATATTGCCAAGGAAGTTTATTTTGAAAGAACCCTAAATGGTGCTTCTTCTTTTTTCTGCATTTCGTAAATAAATGAGGTTCATGAATGACTTAACGATGGAAAATGACACTTTTTTATGGCTTTTTCTTCTGACAGAAGGGTAGAAGGTGTAGGGAGGTGGACCCCACCCTAGTTTTGAAGTTTGATTTTGCTCCTTCTAAAGTTCTACCCTACCAAAAGTGGAACAACTTTGTAGGTTCACCTGATTTCTCTTCTATTAGTTATTTACTTTTTCCTGGTTGTTTCCCATCATTCACAAGCAATCTAATGTATGTACTATTTTGATGAGTAACATATGTTATGTTGGGTTCTTTTTTGGTATTTTTTTTTCTGGCTGAACTTTATAAAATACATTGATGTAATGTATTAATTTTTTTAATATATTTTAAAGTATTAAAATTAGTATTTACCAGTTTTTTCTTTTTAAGATATAATAGAAGGACAGGTTGAAAATAGTTCATTTATAAGTCTAAAAAAATCACAAACTAACTATCTTTAGTAACATGGACATAAATTCACTATTATTAGGGTAATAGTTAAAGATGACAAAAACTCATGAGCATAACACCAAAAGTTCAGTAAGAAATAAAAATTGTAATAATATGTTTTATAAAGTAAAAAAAAAAACAGAGAGAGAGAGAGAAAATAAGTGTATAATAAAAGGAGAAAAAAATAGTTTAAGTAGTTCTCATTATTTTATTTCTAGTACTTACTAATTTTTGTTATAATAATTATATATATTAGTTATCAATAGTTTAAATAACAATAATTTGTTTAAATTTTTGGATCATACATATTGTAAATAAGATATCACTGATACAAAAGGTTATTGTATAAATATCCTAAGGTAATATTTTGATTTGATGAGAGACCAAATTAAAATTATTAAAATATGGATTTTAACCTTACAACTATAAAATGAAGTGTACGGATCTCATTTGTTGAGGAGACTATCAAGAATTTAAGTATGAGTCTAGGTTCCACATTGGTTAGAAATGAAAAAACAGAGTACTATATAAGGATAAAGACCCAAAAACTCATTGTCTTAAGGTTTTAGGTTAAGAGTGGTATCAATGACTTATGTGATTGGATCAGGTTTCATTGGTATTTGTTCTCCCCAATTAAACTTTCCTCTATAAACCTAACAGAGATAACATTATATACATGCTTCCAATTAATTCTTTTTGATATGAATTAAATTATGGATTTATTAGAGATTAATATATGATTGTGTTATGTGCATTTGAAATTTATAGGGATAAAAGCATATGCTCAGACATAATTATTATTTCTTAGAAATTTCTTTCATAATTTTGACATTAGTATCATTCTTCTTTTTAATATTATTAATTTATTTGATATTAAATAAAAATACCATGATTATTCAGGAAAAAATAATAATAAAATAATGATTAGTAAAGATTCCATGGCTAATAGGTGGATACAAGGTTTGATCTCTTGAAACATTTTGTACAAAGAAAATTTATTCATGTACATAAAAAAATAATGATCAACACAAGAAGAAATTAAAGTGATAAATTTATAGAATATATAATGCTATAAAAAAAAGAAATATAAAAAAATGTTTAATAGATATATATAAAATAAAGATGTATAATTATCATTAGTCATGTACAATGTGAAAGTAAAAGAAGTTTGTTGACTTCTCATAGTTATGGAGATGCTAATCAGTGAAATGTAAGTCATTTCCATTCACGGTTATGTATTTTTGTTTGATTTTTTGTGAATTGGAATAGTGATGTTTTCTTTTTTTTTGTTTATTGCAGGAAACAAGTGGCTGCAATTTCTTTTCTTGTGTTCAAGAGTTTGACCAAAGAAAAAAAAAAGGAAGTTGAAGAGGATAGTATGGTTATGTGTTGTAAAAAGGGAAAAGTTGAAGAAAAAGTTATTTAAAGTGAAAGAAACTAAAGAAAAAGGAAACTGAAAAAAAAGAAGATAACTTGAGCATTGAATTACATCAAATACAGGCTTTTCTAATATTTTGATATTTAAAATAAATAAAAATATAATAATGTAAATGCAAATACAAATAATGAGAAGTTACAATCAAGATGAGACTCTAAAAAATGTTTCACACACTAAATATTGAGAAATTCTTTCTCAATTTTATATCTCTAAAATAATTTGCAAACTCAAGACATAGCTATTTATCGGATTCAAACCTAAATCGATATCGAAAATTAAAATTAATTTAAAGTGTCATACTTTCTCTTATTGTGCCATACTTTCCTTTTTTGTCACACACTTTATACTAACCTCACTTTTTATTTTTATTTTCTTTTTTCTTTGCTTAAATCATTAATTAGTTTCTTGCTTACATTTCTTTTTTATTTCACCTCCTTAATTCTTTTTGAAAGTTAAAAATTACACTGAAAAAATTTATATTTGAAAGTAGATTTTAACCTAAAAAGTACAACAAAACAAAAGTAGAATCTTTTATAACTTTTTATTTATTAAGGCTAATAAAGTTAATGATTATCCATATACTAATCTAAGTTGTATACTATTAAATTCTTGACTCATAAATGTCACAACATAAGGAAAAACGTGCTTACACAATGATTTCTTACGGATACAACAAACGAGTTTTTGCCTCCATGTTGATACCTTTGATGTGCAACATATATAAATGTAATGGTTGGAACAAGTCCTTACAAAATAAGAAAACCTTATTAGGATTTGTTTGCTACTAATTAAATTGTTGGATAAAAATGTTCATTAACTTATGTTAATCTTTAATGAAAAAAATTCATTTGTTTATAGTTAAATTTCCTCCATCAATAAACTTAAAAAATAACTCCAACTTTAACGAGACACACCCTTAACAATTATCCACCAAGAATTAAACTCGTAATCTTGGTTCTGATAATAATTGTCAGAATCAAACGCCTCTCACTAGGCCAGAAATTATAGTCATTATTAGTTAAGATGCAATTGTTTTTACCTAAGAGAGTAAGAGGTCAATGCCATGATTCAATTATGATCCGATCCAATTGATATTTACCACGGGACAATTAATATCACCTGCAATAGAACTCCAATCAAAAGTCAACATGTTGTCTTCAATGTCCACTTGGATGCACGAAATATTTATTAATTATAAATAAATTAGATTCAAATTTATTTTCTAATAAATTTAATCTAAAAAATGTTAAATATATTAATAAATACTCAAGAAAAGTTAAAAGTTAGTTTAAATATTATGAATTCAAACAACCTCGTTAAAATCTACCAAATAGTGGATTGAAGAGTTATGGATGATCTTTCTAGTGATCTTTCTAGTGACATCTATTTCTCACCCAATTTTTGTTTTTAATTTTGTTGCATATTATTACGTCTTTAAATTTGTTTCATTGAATCACCATCTATTATTGATTTAGCCATTCAAGTCCAACACATTTTGAATTCACCAATTATTTCCTTCAATGTCATTTCTCTTTCATTTTTGTTTCATCAATTTAGAATTGATATTTGAATTATTGATAGACCCTCTCACATATGTGATTTCGTTGCAATGTCTAGATCCTCTAACTATGGCTATTGAACCAAGAAAATCGCACCATTGATAACATTTTTATGTTAAATGGTTCAATTTGTTTTAATGTTTTTCAACACTGAATAAAAGCTTCTGTTTTAGAAAAAAAAATATAAGAATTGAAACCACAACCAAAAATTCCCTATTATATGAAACTAAAAATTTTAATCAAGTTTTTAGATATATAATATTTTTATAAGCGTCATAATCTTAACGTATTAGGCAACGTGTGGGTGACTGTTTGAATTCTGCTGTTAAAATCCAATTTGAATACGGAATTCACCAAACGTTGGCAAATGATTACACTTACTTTTCTAACGTGGAACATTTTGAACCAACAAAAAATAATATATATATATATATATATATATATATATATATATATATATATTAATTATGGTGGTACACCATGGATGACCATGATGATGTATTATGATGTGTAGGAGAAATTATATTCATCACACTTGCTAATTCTTGAATGATATACTTTTGTTTTTCTTTTAGTTTTAAATGGATGTTTATTTCCTGTAATATATTTGATAAAAGTATAAATTCTTAAAAGATATATAAATATGATAGGAAGTTAATTATTTAAAGCTATATTTTAGAAAGTTATTGATAATTAAGATTGAATAAATTCAGAAAGTTATTAATGATTAAAAATAACATTATATAATTATATAAATTGTTTGTCACAAACCTAAAATATAATCATATATATTTTGCAAATGTTTATTTTACAAATTTGACAAATCATAAAGGAGCTTTGAATGAAGTATAAGGCACAAAGAAATATTTTAATCTGTGTTACTATATATCATATATCATAAATGAAAATGACTTGGAATTATTTATAAATGAAAATGACTTGGAATTATTTATAAAATGCTAGTGTCATAAACAGTATTCTCTTTTGAAATAATAAATAATAATCCTTGTAAATCGAACAAAAAATGCTAAAGAAACGACAGGATCACTCACAATCTCTCACAGGATACCTTGGCGATGATTTTTTTTTTTTAGATATATATGGATTGAGAAAGTAAAAATCTTTATTTGAATACTAACATAAATACATAATGTCTGTATATATGTATTTTTTAATATATAGAATATTATATTTATAAGTGATAATATTGTAATATTTTTAATTTAATATATAAAGTGGATTTAGTTTATTAAAAACAAAGTGAAACAAATGGATAAAAAGAATAAAAAATAATGATTCATGAATAAAAAAATATTTTTTCGAATAATTTTATAGAAAATATATAAAAATAATTATTAGTCTTTAAAAAAAATAATAATTATATTATAAAGAATAAAATAAAAATAAATAATTGTGGACACATGAGAGAAAATCTTATTTATATATAGTTATAAATTATTCTAATAACAATTATAAGTGTTCTTATTTCAAAATTATGATAGATGGTATTTTACATATAATTAAAAATTATTTGTTTGTTGTAAATTTTCAAATTAGAGGAGTGTGGATTGGTACAAGGGTAAGGCCTCCAAAAAAAGGTTTCAACATTTTTTTGTTATTATTAATGTTTTTATATAATGGCGGATTTTGACCAAGAGTTTTGGAATGGTCAGAATAATATAATTCTTTGATCATTTGATTGGACTATTAGTACAACGCTTTACAATATGACTCTTCTATAAAACAATTGGATCTCGTTAGATCGTTAGATTGAATTATTAGTATAATGCTTTAAATGCTTTAAAAGATGTGAAGAAGTATAATTTAACTTGTTTTCATCTTCACGTGTAACTTCCCTTTTATCACTTCTACAAAATGAATCCATTATTCTATTATTCATTGATATACTTTTTTTTTAAATATATTAAAAAATAATTTATCATAATCTAGTAAAAGATTAAGAGACATAAGTATTAAAAGAAAAATATATTATAATCAAGTCATAATTAAAAATTAGTTATAAAAAAACACATAATACATTATTATTTTTCTTCTATAATCATACAAAATAAGTATACAAAAGGCTCATGAGATCAAAAATAATTTTAATAACTATTAAACTAATATTTCATCAAGTAAGACAAGAGAGAGTTACATTTTTTTTCTTCGAGAAATGAAGGAAACATATGAGAAATGAGAGCATAATGAGTATGTGTCTAACTTCATTTTTTCTTAAAAAAAATATGATAGTGAGAGATGAGTACAATTTTGTAAAGACTTAAAAAGGCAATGACAAAAGAAAATAAAAAAATATCTTGATAAATATTTGGTTTAATTACTATTTTTAAAAATGTAAGTTGGTCTTCCAGTTTTTTAGTCTTAATTTAGTCTTAATATTTTAGTTGTAATTTGATATTTTTAGATAAAAACACTAGAAGAGTAATTAAACCTAAATATTTTTTATTTTTTATTATATTGAATTTTATGTTTTATTATTTATTAACATTAAATATTGTATTTTATAAAAGAAATAAAGAGACACAATTTAATTACCATCAATTTCTAAAATATACTATTTATAGTTGTAAAATTTTCAAAATTTTTAATAATAGATATATAATTTTGAAAAACATCAAAAATATTTGGGAGGTCCTAGGCCCCTGCTCCTATGATGTTCTATCTCTGTTTCTATTTTAAATTAATTATACCTATAAAATTATGATTAAGAAAAAAAAACTTAAAAAGACATATTTTATTATTGACGTAGCTTTGTTAAATTAATTATAAGTTTATGTTTGAACTTTGTAATTTTTATTAATATTAAAAATGATATTTAATGAATTATAACATTTTTAATAAATTATAATTTTGTTTATGAGAAAAAAGAATTATTGGTTATCTTTATTATGTTATATTCAATTTTGTTTGATTCTATTTTCTTTTTGTTTGTGACTTCTCTTGCCTCTCCTTACTTTCTTTTATGCTAGAATCCTCTTTTTTTAGTGTGTTGACAGATTATATTTCTTGAGTCTCATGTTGTCCATATGTATCAATCTTTTTATCCTCTCTTCATTTATCATTTCTGGTTAGTGTGTTTTATTCTGTTTGTTGGATTTTGGTTTTTGCATATATCTTAACGAGGATCTGGAATTTTTTTACAAAACTATTAATTAGATTATGGTTTAGCCATTTGGTCCATAATAGATTAATTGGAGCAAAATTCAAAGTTGAGTTTTCTATAGAAAGATACTTTAAGTTTAGAGAAAAAAAAATTATTGTTGAGTTTAGAAGAACAATAATTTTTTTTTAATTATTTTTATTAGTAGGTTTGTGAAAAAGTTGAGACTTGAGAATGAGAAATAGACTTGAGAAGGAGAAATAGACTTGAGACTTCAAGATACTATAAGTCTACTATTGAGTTTATTTTCTTGACAACCATAACCAGGTTTGATTGTTTTAATTCATTCATTTTATATACTTATCTTTAGTAATGTTTTATATATTCTAATTTTTTATTTCATTAAAAATATGTAGATATGTGAAATAGAAAATTTGAATCAAGCTATTCAAAAATCCAGAAAAAGAGAAGAATTAAGACTTTAAATGCATCACAAAAAGGAGCTATGAATAAATTTATAAAAATAGATAAGAAAAATGAATTAGAAAATACAAGTGAGTGCTCTTTGAATAACAAGATAATTTCAATGTAGATATAGGTGAAAACAACAATAGAGGAATAGAAGTAATTAGTGATGATGATAATTTTGATTCTCAAACCCATGATAACGAGGAGAAAATTAAGAGACTAGATGATGATTCTACTCTTGATAAAAATATACATGATCCAAGCCAATGGAAGAATATTATACAAATTTAAGAGGTTTATTGGTAAAAAATGGTACTATTAAAATCAATTATATAGATTTTCCTAAGGATATACATTCTAGGCACTTTTCTTCATTAAATTATATTCAAATATTGTCTAATGGAGAGAAATACAAAAAAAGATGGCTAATTTATTGTAGAGATTTAGATAAAGTCTTTTGTTTTTATTACAAATTATTTAATATTATTTCTTGTACAAGTAAACTAACTAACAAAGGTAGTAATGATCGGAGAAATCTTAGTACTAAGTTGAAGATACATGAATATTTGGTATGACATTTTATTTGCAGTTAACTCAGTTACTAAGAATTTACAATCAAAAGATATGTGTATTGATGAAACTATTAATCAATTTTCATTTCTTGAAATGAAAATTACATAGAATATAGATTTGAAAATGCATTGATTTCTGTCAAGAAAATTGCTTTTGAAATGGATATAAAACCTAAGTTTCGTAAAAAATGTATTAGATACAAAAAGAAACAATTTAATGAAAATGTTTAGAATGAAATTATAAAATCTCTTCAAGAATCATTTAAAATCGATTACTTTTTGTATATTGTAGATAAAATAATTACCACACTTCAAAATAGATTTGAACAATTTAAAATATATGAAAATGTTTTTTGTTTTATATTTAGTGTTAAAAAATTGAATAGATTGTACATTTTTGAAAGAAAAATGCTTAAACTTTGAAAAATCTTTAAAACATGATAATTTGTTGAATATTGATGACAGAATTAAATATCTTAAAAAAATTATAAGTTTAAAAAATGAAAAACCAATTAACATTTTTAATTATAATATATATATATATATATATATTTATATTTATTGATTACTAAAAAATACAACCAAATAAAAAACTAAAATAGAATCGAGATTGATTATTAAAAAATAAAAATAACTAATAATTCTTTTAACCAAATTATAATTTACTAAAAAAAGATTTTAAGTCATTAATTATTATTTTTAATACTAATAAAACTTAACAGACACTAATAAAATTGAATTAAATTTTATTCTTAAATATAAATTTATATTTAATTTAATAAAACTATATTAGTAATATTATATTTTTTTAAATTTTTTTTAAAAATGATTTTATAATTAATTTAATAAAAAATATATTAATACTAAAAAACATTGAGTTTTTTTTTTTAACCGGTCCTGGCCACCCCTAACAGAAGTATTCCAAATACTTCAACACTACCTTTATAAAAGAGAAATAAATTATAAAAACGAGACGGAGATGAGATTTGATTTTTTTTTTTTTTTTATGAAAGACAGAGGAAAAGAAAATTAGGATATTTTTTATATTTTGTCATATCATTTATTATATCTTTTTAATGATAAAGTATAAATTTATTGTTTCTTCTCATTTATCATTTGTTTGTTTCATTTCTGGAAAAAAATCGAAGGTACGGTTTTTACTACTTTACACTTGTATTATTTCATTTTCTAAGAAGGAAAAAGAGTAATTTTTTCTTGATTTATTTAAGAGTGAAATATTAGCTAATATTTCTAAAAGATAAGTTTTTGTTGGTTGTCATGCAATTCTTTTTTAATGTCTTTGAAGTATAAAAACTCATATATATATATATATATATATATATATATATATATATATAAATCTTTTTAATGATAAAATATAAATTTATTGTTTCTTCTCATTTATCATTTGTTTGTTTCATTTCTGGGAAAAAATCGAATGTATATGGTTTTTACTACTTTTACACTTGTATTATTTCATTTTCTAAGAAGGAAAAAGAGTAATTTTTTTTTTGATTTATTTGAGAGTGAAATATTAGCTAATATTTCTAAAAGATAAGTTTTTGTTGGTTGTCATGCAATTCTTTTTTAATCTGTCTTTGAAGTATAAAACTATATATATATATATATATATATATATATATATATATATATATATATATATATATATATATATATATATATATATATATATAAAAGTAATTTTTTATACTAATTATACCCGTTTAAGTATTCTTATATTTTTAAAACTTTTTGTATAACACTTTTTTTGGAAATAAAAATCATTTATGACAGATTTATATTCTGTTCTTGTGATTATTTCTTTAAAAAAAATTCAATTTGACTCAATTATTCTCGAATTAAAAATGTAAATAAATTAAAGATAATTTTTTAAATATGTTTGATTTTTTATAGTTATATCTATAACAATATATAAAGAGGATTCTTCTTTTTGTGTCCAAATTTTATAATGTCAATTTACAATATAATTATTTATTAATTTTTTTTAAAATTAACGATTATTTTTACTTATTTTCTATAAAACTGTTTTTTTTATTCATCAACAATTAATTTCTCTATCAATTTCATTTTATTTTTAATAAATATAAATTTATTTTATATATTAACTTAATAACATTACACTATTATTATCTACTAATATATGATCATTCATATTTAAAAAATGTGTACACAAATACGAGATAACGCAGGCGCGATAGCGCTTTGTGTACGCTAGTTTGTATTATAATGTATACTGATTTTTATTATATTAATGATAATGATAATATTTTGTCAGACATAAGTTTTTTTTTTTTATATATATTTAGCCTTCATTTCATAGTTTACCTTAACTTGATCATTATATTACCAGATTTTGTCCCACAATGTGAATTAATTTTAGAGTTTTGATGAATATCCATTTGGTCAATTGAGTGATGAACTTTTTTTTTTAATATAGATAAGTTTCAATTGATCGAACAATCAATTTTTACCAATCATATGCTTTTTCTTACTTTAGCAAAGTTATGGTGATCAAAGGATGACTTCATTTAACAATTTCTTTTTTTTTTTTTCACAAACAAATGTATTTAGAATTAAAATATAATAATTATACAGAAACGTATATGTACTTGATATATTCTTTTAATGAAATTAATCTATTAAATGTAGATATGTATTTTGGTAGTTAAATTTACACACTTATCAAAATTGAAATATATGCAATAAGTGGAAATTAAGTAAAATCCAGATAGACATAACTAAAAAAATTCACAATTGGTCACTTAAAAAAACAATATAATGTATCTATGTGATGCCGACATGATTTCATTTAAATAAGTTTAGAGTATGCATAAGGCAAAAAAACAATGTAATGTATTTATGTCATGCCGACATGGTCTCATCATTTATTGTTGATAGATCAAATCTTCTCGTTAAAATTGTCCTATTTATTAAAAATATAAAAAATAAAAAATCTCTAAAAGTCTTCTAAGCAATAAAAGGCAACTATATTATGAGCTTTGATAATAACTAGATTTTATGACGCAAAATTTGATGCTACCTATGATAGAACAGTTTCTTAGAAAAGATTGACAATATCTTAAAGAGAAATTATGTGAATGATGTCTTCAGCAAAATTGATTGGAATCAGTGTAACCGATCCATTTAGTTTGTCCTCTTTTCGACAAGGAAAGGTTTGAACGTCATTAATGTTCCAACTGCTACAACGGTGTTCAGGACAAAGAACACCATCTGGGTGCCTGCAATTACATGTGCAACAATAACTAAATCAATAATATGAATTTCTTAAGATCAAATCTTCCATAAACTTCTTCATTTTATATAGAAAACAAATAAAATTTGTCTTTACATCAACTAAAATTAAATTACACTTTTAAGTAATTTGTTGAAGCTTTGGTTGCACTACATTAATACCCTTTTTAGATTTAATAGCCTTTTTATTCCATGATTATTTTAATTTTATTCGAAACATTTATTAAGGGCTATTGTGAAATAAATTAAGGAAAATTATATTATAATTTTTATTTTTTTACTCTCATTTTTTATTTTCTGAGATGGTTTAGTATGTCATTAATTCTTTCAAAAAAAATAATAATACATTAATCTATGATTCAAGCTAAATTATGTAAAAAATAAAAAATGAGAATGAATCAAAAGATGAGAGTCTTAATATTATTGTCTACCATACTATGGAGCATCGTACCAGGGAGGAATGAAGCATCCATCCGCTTTTGTGACCAAGTTAATCTGCATTCACCATCATCATATCAGAAAATTAGAGATCATTTTCATTCTACTTTATGTTAAAATATAAGTTTTTAATTGAAATTTGGTTTTATTTAGAATGTTGCCCTTTTGATGCCTTCAAATATCACAGGTCAAAATGATCTTTTTTATCGATTTACCTTTCTAACTTGGTCAATTTGATGACAAGTGGCAACTACGAAAGATGCCCTTCAAAGTTAGGAAAAAAAAGAGACTCCGTTTGTCTGTCGAGTCTTTTTTTACTACCGAACATTAAAAACATAATATTTTAATACTTTTAAAATAATTTTAATATATTTTAAAATTTTAAAATTAATGTTTATCAGTAAATTTTGAAAGCACAACAGAAGAAGAATAAACAAAAACTAATAAAGAATCTAAAGTCGACGAAAAAACCATTTAAAGTACCAATTTAGTTAGACAAAAAAGGATCAAAATGAGATTTTCTAAACTGACGTAATCAAATTGAAACACAAAATTCAGGAGATGTACCAAACTTCTTTTATTATTATATCATATATGAAAATACCTGAACAAAAATGCTAGTGTAAAAAAAAAGTATCTTCTGACATGTTAAATAATCCTTGTAAATCAAAGAAAAAGCTGAATAAATCATAGGAACACTCACAATGCACCACCTGCAGCAGGGCCAAAAGCTTTGAAAAGAGACAAGCCTGTTATAGAAATGCCATTAGCAGCACCCCTTTGGTGTTGTTCCTATTTCCCAAATGAAAATTGTCATCATCAACACATAACTGGTCTCAACCATTGCACAGAAAGTAAAAGAATGAAACTTTACCACTGCTCGGTTTTGTAGAAGGAACAAACAAGTTGTAATGGTCACCTAAATCCAATGAAAGAGCACAATATTAATCAGTCAAGTTTTATAGCAGAAACCTTAGAACCAGTCAAGTTTTAGTGAATCAAATTCAATTTAAACCCTCATAATCACTAATAAGATATTAAAGAGGTGTACTTACAGCAAAAATGTTCTTCAGAATTGAAGCAATACTTAACACTGTGTGTAGTGCAAAGCCTGATAATGATCCAATGAAGGTGTAGCTTTGCAAAAGTGGTATGGTTAGTATCTGCATATGGTTCCAAAGTAACATGACATGTTAAAAGTAACAAAATATGAAACGTGGAAATGAAATAATTGCAGCAATTTGATGAAAACTAACCCCTGAGATTCGGGCAATTCCAATAGGTCCACTAGTTCTTCTCACAAATGGATACAGAGTAATTTGGTAAACGATAACTGCAAGACCTGAACATCTTTGAAGTCAGTAACTATTCATAGTATCAAATTTTTAAGGATGTAAAGTTAAATGGAAACATAATATATGACTAAAAATATTGTCATTTTCTGTTGTTTAAGTACCTGATATTGAAAGAACATTACCAACATCATTGGTTGTAAAGTTCAAACCCCCCAGTGTTTGAGGACTCACAGTCCATAACGAGAAAACCTAAAGGAAACATGAACGAATGTTGTTGTTCACTTAAAAATGCATAGATAAAGAAGAAAACTAAAAACAAAAGGAGAATATACCTCATGGTAAGCACCATCATGAAGGGAGAAAACACAAAAGATAATGATAGATGACATTAAGGGCCAGTTCAAGAGAAGTTTCTCCTTCTTTTGATTTGTCTTTTCTATTCCAACCACTCTGCTTCCAATTTCTAAAGCTTCAACACTGTCTATGGATTCATTGCAACAATCATGATTGTGAAGTGTTTCCTGCATATATTTTAAACACTGTTACTAGAAATGGTTCTGCATTATAAATTGTCATCATAAAATTGTGAACTAAATGTCACAAAACATATATATAGATACATCGATTTAAGTTAGAATCTGAGATACACACCGGAATCCAAATACAGCCAACAGCTACAACAAATGCAAATAAAGATATTATAAAGTTGGGGAAGAAGTAAGGAAACCTGCAGAATGATTCATGGTTTTGCAAATAAAAATCACCATTAGAGGGTAAAATCATAGAAAGACAAAACAAAGGAAAAATTGAATACTTTACTTTATCAAATTAAAAGCAGAAGTTAACTTACTTATCCCAAAAGGAACCCTTTGGAAACATATGTGGATATTTCTCCACAGGCTGCAATGACATTTTTTCAAGATGGAAAATGGTTGTTAGAATAAATTCTAGTCCTCAATTAAACAAGAATTTCACGTATCAATTCTATGAACATATACAAAATCCACATGGCAAAGAATATGGATAGTAAGTTAACCTGAGCCAGATAACCTCCCAAAGCTGGGCCAATGATTAAACCTGCACCCCAAGATGCAGTAACCTAAAAATAAATAAATCACACTTTGAATTATTGTTGTGGAAATGGTGTTCTAAGGGTTAGTAATATTAAAGAGTTGATGATGCTTTTACACTTGAGACTCCTAGAGCTTGGTATTCTTCTCGAAAAAGTTCAGTAGCATAGGCCTGTTAAATTGAGGAGTTAGACAAATAGATGTAAATTGAAGTTTGAAAGAGATCGAGCAAGCTATGTATCCAAGTGCATACACATTCAAATTTTGTATCTATGTTGGGGTGATGGGTCTATTTGTGGGAATGTCATAAGGGACAAATTATATGTCAGATGAGTCTAACCCATATAAGATATTGACACCACTTTTAACAAAAACATCGTGACAATGAATATATCAGTCTTTTTTTTCTTATAAGACATTTAATTTTGTCATTTTTATTTAATGTGAAACTTAGTCTCAGATTTGAATTACTTCCGACATGAAAGTTCTAACTATTAGAAGTTAAGAATATGATACCGTTACTGGTCCAAGCAAACCACTAAAGCATCCCAGAAGAAATCTCATGAGAACTGCCATCCAAAAACTCGTACTAAGGCCAAACAGTGTGTTGAAAATGACACTGAAATTGAGTGAGCGTTGATCATTTCAGAAGGTGAAAAAATATAACTTTGAAACAACATCCAATTTTTTGACAGATATACTTACATTGCAATAATCCCTATCATTATAACAGGCTTTCTACCATAGCGATCAGCTATAATTCCCCATATAACAGATGTCAAACATCTTCCAAACATGAAAGCAGAACCTGTAACATTTTTTTTTCATACATGCATCACTAATTATTATCTTGAAGGAATTGTTGAAGAGTTCAAAAGATGGAAACACTTCAAGGGCTCTATCTTACCCACATAACCAGCATAAAAACTGATATCAGCTTCTGTTTTTGCAATATTGAAATCCCTTACCTGGAAAAAAAATGTTGCATTATGTTGAGAATGAAGATTACTAATCATAACAGATTTGACTAATGGCCACTCATCAAATAGAACACTGTAACAGTCTGTGTTTACTTTTTAAGAATTAGGAATGTTGAGGAGTCTTTTAGCAACTATTTTGAGATAACTGAAAAGCTGACAATGAGGCTGGTTCTGTTAACATCTCATTGTTTCATAAAAATTAATATGATGATTCACATTTAATTATAATTAATCATATATGAAATTTTGAATTGATTCTATCACTCTACATTAAAAATATTGAATATATGGAACCAAGATACACCTAAAACCATCAAAATTTCACTAATCTGGAATGAGCATTTCTTATCTTCATTCTTTCATGATTATGTCACAATCAAAGTATACACATGATCAAGTCTTTTGTAATAATGAAAAGGCAACAACATAAACCCAGTAGATAGTTAAACTCACCATGAAATAGAGGTATGAAAAGAGAGATGATATAGGCATAGCTGTACAGAACAAATTAAAGTGACATCAGAGAAGATGCAGTTTCAACTAACTAATGGAGAAAGACAGAAAAAAGGAAACTGTTAAACTTCCATCAAAAAGGGTACAGAGAAAAGTGAAACAGAAAGAAAGAAAAATTATCTTTTGAAATTGGTTATATTGTTTTGAAAAATTATGACTACTTCTTTTTGATGCATTATACTGATTTTTTAATGCATTTCTAAAAAATGGCCTTAATTCCTCTTAAACTGTTATAGAAAAACAAAAATTTACTTTTTTTTCATTACTCACAACAGTTTGTAAAAAGCAAATAGAAGAGGCAACTGGTTTAGAAATGAAGATACTGAGAATAGAGTGAAATGCTCACAAGCACAAAGCACCACCATCCATATTATGAACAGATTCGTAAAGGGTACACCCTGTCCCTCACTCAACTCTTTGGCTTTGTCTACTCTGCAACCAGGGCAATTTTCGTAGTAGTACTTTCTCTCCAACAATGGCTTTTCAACATTCTCCCCTTCCATGTTTCTGATATAACCCCACCACTTGTTTCACTCTGTTCCCTTTTTCCTACACCATTTTGCATGCATCAGTCATTCAGACCCAGAAAAGATTATCAGAAACGATGTCGAGTCACTGCGTTTGTTTTGAAGCACAAAATGGAAAAAAGAGAAAACAAGAAACAGAGACCGAGGAAAGAAACGTACACGAAACAAAAATGGAACATGAACTACGAGGTTTCTCACGACGCGTTTACAACTAGAGTCAGGAGTAAGGTGGTGGACTTGTCTGAATAGTATGTATAATGTGTCGAGTCCTAATAATCTGTCAGAATGGTTAAGTTAAAATTGAAAAAAACGTTGAACCAAATTAATGCATCTGAATTTTGACATCATCTTTTTATTTATTGTTTCTAGGAGCTTAGCTTAGTTTGTATGTACATGGAATAATTTATAGTTTTAAGAAATAATATTATTTTATTGAAATAGATTTAGAGAGTAAGTTTAAATTTAAATGTGAGTTTTTAAATATGTTTTTGTTCTGAAATCTGAAATTAGTTTCTCAAAAATTTTAATTAATCTAGTTATTTATATTTAAATAGACGTGAATTTAGTTTTTTAACCAAATTTTGTTAAATTTATACGAGGTTTCAAGTGTATTTTATTATAGTATTTGAATTGTTTACACCGTTTGACACATTTTTATTTTAATGTTAACTTAAATATTATCATAAAATGCGTTTAAAATGTTAAATAAACTTAACCAAATTTGATAAGAATGACTAAATTTACACATTTTTAAATATAAATGACTAAATTGATACAAAATTTTGAAGAGAAACTAATTTCAAAATTTACTAAAACTTAAAGGAAAAAAAATATATTAAATCATATCTAATCTAATACTTATGTGGAGATACCGAACCTAGAAATCAAAGGAGATTCTAAGATAAATCTAAATCCTTATTAGAATAAACTTTTATTTCAATTATATATTATAATTTTTATTTTACGATTATGTAATATGAGATTTAAAAAAAAAAATTGTGTATTAAAATTTAAAGTAAAATAATTAAATGTAAAAAAAAAACTGAAACATAGTTGATGCTTTCTTCATGGGAAGGTTATTGTTGAGCTGGAAAATTATAGATGGTGGTGTTGTGGTTGGTTGGGTATTATTAGTGTAATAAATTCCCTGAATCTCCTGATTCAGTGTTGCATTTGGCACCAATTCAGTGTATGATATCAGTACACGGTGCAAGCATTAAGACATGTCAGAGACTCCATGCTCAAACAACAAGACATGCTTTAAGGAATAATTGTTTCCCAATATTTTCTATCTACAACGTTTTTATAAGTTTTTAAATTCCTCCAAAATCTTAATTTTAGTGTTGCTCACTAATTAATAATATCGAGTTAACAAGTTGCATCATTATAATAAGTTACTTAATTAAACTTTAGAAACAATGTATTTAAAAATAATATAAGTTGGAATGTTTTTTCTCTGCAACTATTTTGACCTGGGGTGGGGTAGGTTCACCTATCATCATTCCATTAAACGTGAAATAGTATTAATATTCCTGAACCTTTTCGTCGTTAACTGCCCAGTGGTTTTCGTTTTATTATAATAATTGTAAGCTGTTTTATACATGGTTTAAAAAGAGTGTGTAAAATAATAGTGATATACTTTTTTATAAAAGTTTATATATTAGACATGATTTTAAATATTAGTATTGCTAGAGAGCATTACATACAACGAAGAAAACGAATAAAAACATATATGACATAAAATAAGTGTATGCTCACTAATATACAATCACTCGCCAAAAATAAAATAACTATATAATGGGAATGTTAACAAATTCTCTAACATTTTTTTTATAAAATAAATTTCACTTAATAAAAAAATTGACTACTCAAACAACTGAATACTTGAAAATAATACTAAATAAATAAGACTAAAAATATATATACATATTATACCGTTCCTTTTTAATAGCTTAAAACTAATAAGGTTAATATACTCTCTTAGTCCTCATTTTATACCAAAATCTCAATTTGATTCTCGTATTTTTATTAGTCTCAATTAGGTCCACGTTTTTGTAAATTAGTATCAATTAGATCATTTTCGTTAGTATAGAACTAACACGTTAAGTAGGTGCCATGTGTCAGCTCCTCGTTTTTTTGAATTTTTTGAACTTTTTTGAATTTTTTTTTTGAATTTTTAATTTTTTTTTAAATATTTATGTCACGTGTCACGTTTGTAGTGTGCCACGTGTCAATCTAATATGGTGACATGTGTCAGATTATTGTATGAATCTCAATTTGGTCCTCATATTTGTTAATTTGATTTGATTTAAGTCCCAAATTTTCTTAAAAATTTTCAATTTTAGGCGCTCCAAATTTAGACCAAATTTTACTTTTATATAAGGTTATGATTATTTTTATTAAAATTGATATTTTTATTAAATATATTAATAATATTAATTGTATTCAATATTAAAATTTTAAATATATTTATTTTAATTTTTTATAAAATTATTTTAAAATTTTACATTTGAATTTATAAAATTATTATTTTTAAGCCAACTCTAAAATATTGTTGATATAGAATGTTAT
>Ga0209589_1003039_pt1 | contig 29366 bp, 17 predicted proteins | sample CowpeawhiteBW_FD_187525 | JGI IMG/M metagenome (GOLD analysis project Ga0209589, IMG submission 187525) | Root nodule microbial communities of legume samples collected from California USA - Cow pea white BW (SPAdes) (version 2) | ecosystem: Host-associated > Plants > Roots > Nodule | place: USA...
CATTGGGCCCCGAAGCACAGCAGTTCGGGAGACGGATCAGGAACTGGTGGAACAGTGGCACAAAAGGAAGAACAGAGTCATCAACCAACATTAAACAGTGGAATACGAAGAAGGGAGGCGAAGACGGCATGTTTTAGGGTCACTTACGTCGTGCAGGAAGTAGGACTTGAGCTTTGAGCTAGCTCGAGGAGGACCTCAGGGCAACCCTAGCAGAGCTCTAGCGGTACGAAGGGGCGGAGCGACGACTGGTTCAGAAAGGAAAAACACAGACCTCCCATTAGGGCAACGTAGCAGGGTTTATATACACTGGGCCAACCCTTAGGCCCACTTAGGGGCAGCCCACTAACTTTAGGACAGGAATAAAATGGGGCCTTACATTTTCTATTTGATGAGAAAAGCATTTTAGTTTAAAATAATAACAAAAACTTTAGACTTAATGTATTTAGTGTTTTCCGCGCGAGGTTAATTCTTTTTATTATGCAATAAGTTTCAAGACATGCGTTTCGTTGACTGTGAGAATGTATTTTTTTATTATATTCTAAAGTAATATAATTTCAATAAAATATATAATTTTATAAAACAATTATTTTTAAGTAAAAAAATTACATACTTGCTTTTTATATAAATTAAAGTTGTGTATTTACTTGTTTCGTTAAATAAATACATTACTTTTATTTATTTTTAAATTAAAAATTATTCAAAACAACATTAAGAAAAGTTTATTCTTTTATATAACGGTATAGATAAACAAGATGGTAAGTGTACTAATAAATTTTATTATCAATATAAAAAGATAAATTCATTTTTTTATGTAATATTATCTAATTATTTTTTATTTATTCAAAATATATTAAAGTAAGGGTCTCTTAATCCGTGTTTAAGAATATTGTTTAAGTGCAATAATCATTAAATTTTATAAGATTCATGGTTAATGATAATATTAAATGAATTATGATCTTAATAATTATTAATATAATTTTATTTTATTTAGAGAATAAAATTATTATAAATATTATACAAATGTAATTGATAATTTATTTATTATGTAAAAAAATTAAAATTAAATGATAAAATAACTATATCTTAATATTATTAAAAAATAAAATATAATTAAAAAAATTAAATTAACAGAAAATTGATAAAAAAATTAATATTATATTATTTGTATTACAAACAATGATTTATTTTCTGTTAATTATATTTTTACCTTTAATTATATTGTAATTTTTAGTAACATAATATTGTAATATTAATAAAAAAAATTAAGTATATATGTATAATACTTGTAAATATTTTTGTCTTTCTAAATAAAGTAAAACTGCACTAATAACCATTAAGATCATAATTTATTTAATATTATAGTTAATTATAGAATTTACATAATTTAATATTTATTAATTGTACTTTAAATAGTATTTAAGTGTACTGGTTAGCATTATTTTTAAAGTAATTAGTGTATAACAATATAGAACTTTCAACTTCTTCTCATCTAATCGTGTATTTATTTTATTTTAAATTACTAGAAGAAAATATTATTAAATTAAAAAAATATATTTATCATTTGATTACTTTTATTTAATTTTTAAAACACGTTATATAAGTTTACAGTTACTTTTATTTAAATTTAAAAACATATTATCATTTGTAGAGTTATAAGATTAATTGAGTTATAAGATTAATTCAATGATAAAGATGGAAAATAGTAAAATAAATCATGGATTCAATTTCTTTCGATAGAAATTATAAAATTGACTTATGAGTAAAAATGGAGGGAAGAGTGAGAGATGTTAAAATAAATCTTCTTAAAATGGAAAGGTTAAGATTATAAAATTGAAGAGTGACAGAGATGAAAGAAATAATGAGAGTTATAAGATTAATTTGGTAGTAAACATTTATTTTTCTTAAAATAATCTTATAAAAAAATAATAAGTCAACTATCTCATTACATAATTTAATAACTCACATTTGCTGGTAAAAAAAAAAAAAAACCTTTATATTTTATTTGTTTTAATTTCCTTAAAAGTTGTAATAAAGTATGAAAAATAAACTTGTGAGTTAAAATGCTATTAGGGTAGTTGAAAATTGTATTTGAATAAACATTTTAGAAAATAAGTTATATAACACATATAAAGAAAATCTATAAATATGCAAAAAAGAAAAAATATGTACAGAGTAACATCTTTAATTAATGTGGTGGAGAGAGATAATAAAATATTATTATTATGAATTCTACCCTTTTACAAATTTTACTTCTTAGGGGTAAAAAATGGACTGAAGAAATTTGAGTTTCAATTTTCTTAAACATTCTTAATATTATTACTAAAGAAAACGAGTATCTTTATGGGTTTACTTTTACTAGCATTTAGATTTTTAATTATTTTAAATATTGATTAAATAAGTTTATAATTAAAAATAAAAAATTATAATAAAACAAATATAATATTATTTTAACATCAAAATAGACTTACCTTTTTTAATGTAAAATATTAGGAAAAAACTATCATTTTTTAAATATCAAATTAAAGTATAAAATAATAATTGAAAAATGGTTAAATAATTATAGAAAACAATAAAAATAACTAAATGTGTTGATTTAATGAAATTAAGGTTTACATTTTCAAAGAAACTAATTATTTGAATCAAATTACAAAGAAAAAATATAAATGTGTAATCAAAATTATAATCATAATAGAAAATATCTTAAAAGAAATAAATATCAAAGAAGTTAGAAGTCAAATTAGTAAGAGATAATATGTTTTTTTTTAATGAAACAAAATTCTTTAAATGAGGTGAGAGTAAAACATTTCAAGTTGTGATCAAATATTCTATTGTGATCAAAACAAAATAATAAATTTAAATATTAAAAAGAAGTCAAACTAATATAAAAACTATTTGATTAATCAAAATTGAAACCTTTTTTTTCTTAAAACAGAAAATGATTTTAGAAGTTTTGATAAGCAAAAAATGGTCCATTTAAAATTTGCTTACCTTTATCAATTTAAAAAAATAGAATAATTGAAAAAAGTTAATTATATAAAAAAAAATATAAACTAACAATAAATATTTTTTTTATATTACTTAATCAATAATAAGTTTTAAAACAATTTTAAATAAACACAAAATGATATGTATATAGACAGTGACGGAGATTAGATAAAAAATTTAGGAGCGTCAAATTAAATTTGTTATATATAATTTTTTTAGTTAATTTTTTTTTTATTTTTTCTCTTCATTTCTCTGACTTAAAACAAACACACATAATAGTAAAATTTAAAAAAAAATGACTATCATTCGTTATTATATCATGCTATTATATCATGATATAAATCATGAATACCATTTTGATAAGCCCTTCGTACCTAATCAATTTGATTTGGTGGGCATTGTCAAATTTGAGGATGTTTTTCCCAGATCGTGTTCTAATGAATTGTTAAATTTATTATATGTAACCCTATGAAATTTAGAGATTTATTTTTCATTATCTTGAATTTTTGGTTTTGATGAAATTTCTTAAGTTTAGTTAATGTAGATGCTTTTTTTTTCATCTTTATCACAAACCTTCCCCTTTCCAAAAAAAAAAAAATTCTTTTACTCTTTATCATAATCTTTCTAATATAAATTTATAACCTCTCACCTATTTAGAAAAAAATAAATTCTTTTACTCTTTATCATAATCTTTCTAATATAAATTTATCACCTCTCACCTATTTAGAAAAAAATAAATTTTGTATTCACAAATCACAATTATCACAATGCAAAACATAACAAAATTCATATAACTTTAATTAAATAAGCAACATAAAATCCCTAAATTTCATAATTAAGGGTTATAATAATTTGGAAAAATTTATAATTAAGGTTCATACAAATTTCATAAAACAATCTCTAAAATTAAAATTAGGATTTATACTCATTTGGAATAAACTTAATTTGGGAGAAACATCCTAAAAAGAATCGTAAACATATATAAATTATAATAAGATACTGACCTTGATATGTGAGAGATCATCCGATAATGTATACTTCAATTTCAATTTATGTGTTCCTCAATCTCTATTTTCTAATCTATTTCTTTGTATTTATTTTTTTTCACACATTTTCATGATAATTTACATTATAGAAAGTTCTTATAGATAGAAAAAAAATTGTAATCTCTTTTATAAATCAATGTCTCTATTAAACTTTTTATTTTATTTTTTATTATAATTTTTTATAATATAAATTTAATATAAATAATATATAAATATAATTTTAAAAAATAAATAAATATATATAAAAAATAAATTTCAAAAATTTTGGGGAGCCTGTCATGGATTAGGTCTGCCGTTGTATATCACTTTAAAAATTAAATGTTATTTATACTCATATATGATTAAGGTAGAAAATTCCATTAAAATTTTTCAATACTACCAATATTATTAATTATGAATTATCTTATCCATTTTAAACATACACACTTCATTAGTTAGTAGAGTTACTGGACACAAAAAGGTTTTTACATTCCTTTGATATTATTTTTTTTTACCTTTTTTTCTATTTATCTTTTATGAATATAAAATTACAATTTTGTTATGACTATTTTATATCTACAGTGAATTGTCAAAGCCTAGTTATTGATAAAAAAATATTTTTCCAAAATTTTGAATATTATTAATGTTATTATAGATTATCTTATCCATTTTTAAGGTAGACAGATACGTTATTAGAGACAAAAATCTTTGTTCTCAAACTACTTTTTAGACTTTCATTATTTTTCTTTTAAACTATTCTAACTGCCCACTACCTTTACATAGTCAATTCCTTTATTTCTTTTCAATATAGCTTTTCTTTTTATATATTTAACCTTTGAACATTTTTTTTCTTTTAATTAGACTTTTATTTTAAAAAAAATAAATTATAATGATTCCAACGTTTTACTATTGGTTGAATATCGTACCTAACCTAAGCAACTCATAACCAAGACCGCGTGATAACTAATTCCACCGACACACTTTTCAAACCAAACCATGTCACAGTCTAATGTTTTCACTGGAAACATATGAAAAAAAAAAAACACGTTTATATGACTGTTTTTGTAAAAATAAAAACTTTTAAGTTTTCAAAATTCTACAATCCAATAGTTCTACTTTATGCCAAACATTAAAATCAATTTCTTAGTGGGGACCTAAGATACTTAGATCAGTGAGAATTTGTTTATTTATAATAATAACAACTAATTAATATTATTGTATAATAGACAATAACTTCTATTTTTTTGTTTTCATCCTTTATTCTCTAATGTGATTTAATAGTGATTTATTAATTAATATAACACTATTTTTTTTGTTAATTATATTTTTCGTCTTTCAATTATTGCTAATTTTTTATTTTCATCCTCTATTTAAAGGTCGCACTATTTTAGTTTCTGACGTTTGAAATTCCATGCAATTTAAAATATCAATAACTAAAATAGTGCAAACTTTAGATAGAGGACGAAAAAAAAAATAGCAATAGTTGAGAGATAAAAAATATAATTAATTTTTTTTCTTTAAAAAAATCAATAATTTACACTAAACTAGGAGAATAAAATAAGAATAAGAAATAAAATTTATATTATCATTGTCCATTATAATGTTAATTAATTGTTATTATTACAAATAAACAAATTCTATATAATATATATATATATATATATATATATATATATATATAAACTTCTATATTTATATTAACATATTAGTATATCATTTGATGATGATGTTAATATATCTAAATTTAGAAGCTGCAGAAAATGAAATTGTGCAGCATCATTCTGAACAAATTGATGGAAACTTTACATTAGTAGTGGATACTACACATGCTTTATAATATAGTTCAAACATTTTATTTTCAACAGATTTTTTGTCTCATATATAGGAAGCTTTAACAAGTATTTAGAAAAAAAAAATCCAGTTAAAATTAGTAAAATAAAACTAAATTAGTTAATCTCATGTTTGGCAGTGTATCTATTGATTTTTTAATTAATACAAAATTATTATTAATGTTTATATTTAACTATATAGGTATATTCCTTATGGATTATACTAATATCCAAAACTGACTCATCTGGTGAATTCTGCTCGCATTGCAGATTCTTTTATGCTTCTATTTCTTAAAGAAGGTTTTTATTATAAATATTTTGAATCGAAATTTTTCATTTTATTTTATTAAAATTGACTACTGCTATTATTATAATTTTTGTTAAGATTAATTATGGGTGAAAGTTAAAATATTTTTTTATTCTAATAATATGATAGAACACATTATTCTATTTGTTCTCATTAATTTTTATTGGGTGTGAATTGGTTTTATTAAAATAGGAGTTGAAGACTCCATTTTTGTCAACTTGTTCTTGGTTGTTTTTGACTATATATCAAATTAAACCCTTAAACACGGCACAGATAAAGGCACAATTTTTATTTTTTTTTCTTTTCTCAATTTGTCATATATGACTACTATGGATGATCTGGCTTCACTTTATGTCTTATCAACAAAAATAATATAAACATAGATACATTGCACACAACTATTTAAGACATATAATATTTGATAATTCAAATTCAAATAACACAAAAAGATAATAATAATAAAATCTCAAAAGGTTAGAATTCGTCAGAAAATTCTGAAATTAGTCCATTTTAAAATTTTAGACTAATTTAGTTATTTTTTTTTAAAATACGTAAAATTAGTTATTTTAATTAAATTTTATTAAATTTATTTGACATTTTAAACACGTTTTATAATAATATTTAACTTACCATTAAAATAAAAATGAAATGTGTCAAAGAACATAAATAACTCAAATATAATCCTGAAATGCGTACCAAACATCATATAAACCTATCAAAGTTTTATTAAAAATATTAAATTCACGTATTTCGATAAATAAAGGACTAAATTGATCCAAACTTTTAAAATAAACTAATTTCAAAATTCATTGAAAATTAATGGACAAAAACATATTTAATCATAAAATTCTTAACAATGTAATGATCGATAATAATTTATAATTTAGTAAATAGTTGATAATGCAATCCACCAATCTCATAATAAATAATTTTCTAGGCTGAATCATTAAAAAAGGCTAATAATTGAGAAACAAATATTTTGTGCACAATCATATTTAGTTATGAATTTAATAGACGTCAGTGTAGTGAACAAATCACACAATTTTTCTATGATTGTTAAGATCATTATTACAAAATTAACAATTTTTCAGGAAAGTTAAATTTTTATGCACTAATTTATGCTTATCAATTAGTAGAAATTAATAAACTTACTTTATATAACATATTATGATTGTATTTCTTTATATTTTGAGTGTATGTACTATCTTTTTTTTCTTTCTAAAGTTAGTTTATGCATATAAGATAATTTGTACAACTGTTTAAATTATAAATTAACCATTGAAAAATATTATTGTCTAAATATAAAAAGTAAATTACACAGAACAAAATAATCTTATGCTGTCATCTAATCACATCTAATCACACGTTTTTGTCTATATATGTTAAATTTAAATTTGTAATAATAAGTTCATAACACATATCAATGTTTATTTATGTAAACTTTTTCCACATTAAAAACATTATTTACAAAACATCTTGCGATTGTGTTGTCCAGTTTTGACCTTTCAAAATCTTACAATGTACTGTCAAATTATTTTATATAATTTCTCTTCACATAGTTGACTAACTTCAATTACCTTATTCTTCACTTTATCTATTTATTGAGGATGTAAACAATTTTAATAAAATCATACCATAAAAAGACATGTATTCATTGTTTTATTTATGGAAATTTCAAATGATAAAATAGCAAAAACCCAATTCACTACCTCTAATCAAGGATTTTTCTTTCCATTATGATCCATAAGATTTTAACCTGATTAAAGTCTAATGTCCCCAAAATCAAGAATTTGTTAAAAGGAATTAATACCATGGATAAATATTTATTATTAAGTTAAAGTTATAAATGTTTATTTGAGTAAAAATTAGAATTAGTGTTTCTCGAAAACTTTGAATTAATTCGGTCCTTTATTTGTAAAAATATGTGGATTTAGTTTTTTAAACAAAATTTTGTTAAATTTATTTGAAATTTTAAACTCGTTTCTCAACTAACATGTATCAAGATAGTGTAAACAAACTAAAATATTATAATAAAATGGGTTTAAAACGTCAAATAAACTTAACAAAATTTAGTTAAAAAAATTAAATTTATACATTTAAATAATTGAAAGATTAAATTAGTTTAAAATTTTTAAGATGAATAATTTCAATTTTCACTTTAAATCGATATCAGCAACGTATTTAACCGTATTATTTATAATAAATCATAAATAATATTAATATTATGATGATGATGCGAAAAGAGAAGGAAAGAGGGTGGTGAGGGAAATTTCTGTGGTGATTCGTTTACAGCAGACAACGAGCATTTCCCTCTGGTGTGATCTGCACTTTAGCTGTATCTTATTGTCACAATGAGAGGAAAAAAGTTTCTGGTGTGATTGAGGTGTAACTCGTTATGGTGTGGTTCTTTACGTGTCTACTGAACATTGCTCAACGTGCCAGCCTGTTCTTTCACCTTCCTTACCTCAAATTCTTCAAATTTAACCATTCAAATGAGACACATCCAAAGAATAAAGAGAGTACAATTTATTCTTGTTCTCAAGTTTCACCCCATGATAAAAAAATCATATTTTTAAGCTATGGTTGTTACTATGAACACTATTAATACCTAGTTTAAGCCCCTCAAAGTGTCTTTCTCTGCTAAACTCTAAACTCAGAATTTATCAGAAGCTCTGAGATTTGCTTGAGAAAGCAAACAACAGAGGAAAAAGTCTCATCTGGGAATGACCCTTTTGAGTTTTTTGTTTTTTGATTTTGATACATTCTTGATGTTGAGGGAAGGTATCTCTGATTGATTGATTAGCTTCAACTGTGATTGGTGAGCGAGCATTAACCCTTTTCCCAAAATCTTATTTTTTTTTCTTCTCTTTCCCGAGAACTTACACGGAATTGAGAGAAAAAGAGAGTGATGGCACCAAATTCTGCTGTAACAACAGCTGAGAAATCCAGCACCAACAACTACACCTTGTTGCAAGTTCATGATTCTGACTCTCCCATGTTCCCAGAGAAGCAGAAAGCCACGAGCCGCAAGCAGTTCACGTGGTTTCTTCTCCTTAAACTCCACAGAGTTATGACATGTTTGTCGTGGTTGACCAATGGTCTCAAATCCACTGTTGCTTTGGTGAAGAAGCGCGTTTCACTGGCTGACATGAGCGACGAGGGTCCTAAGAGTAGAGGGAGGTTGTACAGGTTCATCAAGGTCTTTCTTGCTCTCTCAATTGGAGGCTTGGTGATAGAGATCATTGCTCATTTCAACCGATGGAACTTGCACATGATTCATCCTTGGGAGGTTCAGGGTCTGCTGCAATGGTCTTATATGGCTTGGCTCTCTTTCAGGGAAGACTATGTTGCTCCTCTTGTTCTGCTTGTTTCCAAGTTCTGCATTGTGCTCTTCTTGATTCAGTCTCTGGATCGCCTTGTTCTTTGCATCGGATGCTTCTGGATCAAGTACAAGAAGTTGAAGCCAACCATTGATGCAGATGCTTGTGATGTTGAGGACCCCTCAAACTTTCCAATGGTTCTTGTTCAGATTCCCATGTGCAATGAGAGAGAGGTAACCGAATCAATGCTTCTACTTGCTGAATATGATAAACATTTTGGTTAAGACTATGATTATGATTATGTCTGGCTTAAATTTGAAAATTAGAATATCCTTATGATTTGTACTTAAGCAAACTAGTTCAGGCTCATGATTTCCCAGTTTTACTTGAGAATCTGAATCATTATTTTTGTTGTTTTTTATGTGATTAAGGCTTATTCCCAGCCAATTGGTGCTGCTGCTCAACTTGATTGTTGTTGTTTTTTATCTGATTAAGGTTTATTCCCAATCCATTGGTGCTGTTGCTCAACTCGATTGGCCAAAAGACAGAATCTTGATTCAAGTGCTAGATGATTCGGATGATGGAAATTTACAGATGCTCATCAAAGAGGAGGTTGCTTCTTGGAAAGAGAAAGGGGTCAACATTGTGTACAGGCACAGATTGATTAGAACTGGGTATAAAGCTGGGAATCTTAAGTCTGCAATGTCATGTGACTATGTTAAAGACTACGAATTTGTGGCAATTTTTGATGCAGATTTTCAGCCCAATCCTGATTTCCTCAAACTAACCATTCCACATTTCAAGGTAGGCACTGATGATACTTTAACCCTCATAAGGACAAAGGAAAAAAGTGTTCTAGGTATGGTCTAAAGTGTAAACAAGTGATAAATTAATTCATGATTCATTTTTTCAGGGAAAACCTGACTTGGGGCTGGTCCAGGCTAGATGGTCCTTTGTGAACAAAGATGAGAATCTACTGACAAGGCTCCAGAACATTAACCTGTGCTTTCACTTTGAGGTGGAACAACAGGTTAATGGCTATTTCTTGAATTTCTTTGGGTTCAATGGAACAGCTGGAGTTTGGAGGATAAAGGCTTTGGAGGAATCAGGAGGGTGGTTGGAGAGGACCACAGTTGAAGACATGGACATAGCTGTCCGAGCTCATCTGAATGGATGGAAGTTTATCTTCCTTAATGATGTCAAAGTTCTATGTGAATTACCAGAGTCTTATGAAGCTTATAAGAAACAACAACATCGTTGGCACTCTGGTCCAATGCAGCTTTTCAGACTGTGCCTTCCTGCAATATTAACTTCCAAGGTATTCTTACTTTTCCCTTCTTTTTCAAGACTTTAATTTCTATTGAACATTTGTGTAAAAATTATACTGTCAGACCAGTGACGGATCTCAGACCAGTGACGGATCTAAGACCCTAAGTCAATGAAGCAAGTCAAATAGTATATTTGTACACTCTCAATTACACACAGATCTATCATAGAACAGCGGGGGCTCAAGGGCTCAAATATATAAGACTAGGAGGGACAAAATAAAATTTGTTAGATACTTAGTACTAATTTTAACAAAACCAGGGTTGCACCTGCACCACACTCTCGTGTACACATAGGTCTGTCACTGTGTCATTAGCATGACTTTTGAAGTAGCTATATGAAAAATAAACAAACGTATCATATATGATTGATTGTAATTGGATGATGAGAGTGAAAAAATAAGTGCCTACACTATTTACTCAATGTTTATATATCATATGTTCGTAATTCTGAGTTCTTATTTGATTTTGTTCTATGCAGATATCAGTCTGGAAGAAGTCTAATTTGATATTTCTGTTCTTCCTATTGAGGAAACTTATACTTCCCTTCTACTCATTCACCTTGTTTTGCATCATACTACCCTTGACTATGTTCATCCCTGAGTCTGAACTACCCCTTTGGGTGATATGTTATGTCCCCATTTTCATGTCTTTCTTGAACATCCTTCCAGCCCCAAAATCTGTCCCTTTCCTAGTTCCTTATCTTCTGTTTGAGAACACCATGTCAGTCACAAAGTTCAATGCCATGATTTCTGGACTTTTCCAGCTAGGAAGTGCCTATGAGTGGGTAGTGACAAAGAAGACAGGGAGATCCTCTGAGTCAGATTTGTTAGCCTTGGCTGAGAGAGAATCAAAGTCTTCAAATGAAGAAAAGATTCTCAGAAGACACTCAGAGTCTGGCTTGGAACTGTTAGGAAAACTCAAGCAATCAGAAGAAGTCCCTTCAAAGAAAAAAAGAAACAGACTCTACAGGAAGGAGCTTGCACTTGCACTTCTTTTGCTCACAGCATCTGCAAGAAGCCTTATGTCAGCACATGGTGTTCACTTCTACTTTTTGCTCTTCCAAGGATTGTCATTTCTCGTAATGGGTTTGGACTTGATCGGTGAACAAGTTAGCTGAATGAAACAAAGATTGCAAATTTTTTTCACTTGTGTTTTACATCAATACTTGGTTGAGTCCAGATTTCAGTTGAAGTTGTTCTTCAAGACACAATCGTAAGATTACATAGCAGCTGCCAAGAAATGAGATATAGAGTAAAGTTGATTGTTCCATATAAAGAACAATAATAAGCATTGAGGATCATGATATCATAGACAAACAAAATTAAATTTTTTTATTTCTTTTCCCAAGACTTTGTCAGGGAGTGGTGATTTATTGGCTTGTTGTGGATTTTCACTTATGTAAAGCTTTAGGATCATTGAGAGAATCTTGTTGGAACATAACTGTATTTATTATCTTTCAGAACAGATTGTGGAATGAGTAACATTTTCTCTCCATTGCATCTGTTATTATTAACAGTGTACATTAAACTCCCACCTTTTTGCAAATTGTGTTCTGAAATATAATCTGTTATTGATAACATGAAGTACATTCTTTGAAGTTAATTACACTTTTTAGGTGATGTCATTGTAAAGAACATAATCAACCTTGATAAAGAAAATTTTATCAAATGATACACTTCTTTTTAGATTATGTGTGATGAATAGATTCTAGGAAAGTTTATCCAATAATACATTTCGAACTTGGTGTTTCTAAAAGTTTATAATAATTATTTTAATAATGGTTTATACATTACGTAATTCAAAACTAACAATGAACTTTCAAAATTATATTTTAAATATTAGATTATATAAGGAGCTTTATAAATCGGAATATATTTTAGATTATGTAATTTAAAGTTGTATTTCTTGTTTTGTACTATACCATCTTAAATATAATTTGATTAAAACTTGTAATTTATAACTATATTTTAAAGTTACATGATTTATAATTTATTTTGGAATTGATTATTATTTTTTATATAAGAAAGTAAGGAGTGGAGAGAGAAAATGTCAAGTTCAACTTGTCTTCAAAATTAAACCAAGTTTAGGGTTTTTCTTTTTGTTAAAAAAAAAAATTCAATATTGGGCTTAAAATCTTGATTGATATGGGCTTATAGATCCAGTAGGAGTCCACTAGAAGTTAACACTTAAATGGGCCTTAATGTACAATTGGGTCTTACGTTTTTGTTCCGAACACCTACACTGTGCTACGCATGACATAGTACATGGTTGATCACTAGAACTTTTTGGTTGACATGGTTTCTCACTCTGTCGCTGTTACTCAACATAACGTCACGTCAAAATAAAAAAAAACAGGAAGTTCGAAATTGTGCCTTTTCAAATTCTTGGTAATTTGGAAGTGGTTCATTCTGCAACTGGGTTTCTTTGTTCACTGTATAATGTTTTGCTTCAAATTTTGGGGTTATCTGTTCGCACGATGTTTTTTTTTCTCTGCTAAAAATCATACCTTTGTGAATGTGAATAGTTGCAGTGTTGTTGCAATGTCCGAGGAGGAGAAAGATGCTTTCTATGTTGTAAAGAAAGGGGACGTTGTTGGCATTTACAAGTCTTTGAGTGACATCCAACAGTTACTTACGTCTTCTGTATGTCATCTCCCCACCTTGTTACTTTCTTTCATGTTGCATTGTTTTCGTCTTTGGTATTTTTCTGCATTTGGGTAGGGGCGCATTTCTAAGCCTCTGTGTTTTGTAGTTTGGAAATTTAGGCTTTGAATTATTATTGATTCTAAGAACTGTTATCTGTTTTCTAAAATTTGTTTGTCTCTTGAGTACATTTTTGTTTCCTAAAAGTTTTATTTTCTTGTTGGATAGAGCACTTGAAGAAAGTAGTTCAGGAGGATGAGAAAACTTGGCTTTTTTTTTTTTTGTTTAACAGTGGTTTTAGAAACAATTTTCATAACTTCATAGGTTTTGGATTAGAAATTGATTGTTGACTTGAGTGGAATTGTTTTATGGAGTAGTTTTTAAATCAGTAGTTAGAAGAGAATCAAACAAGGCCTAATTCTTTACGCTGAATATGCATTATATTTCTGGGTTTGGTTTTTTATTTCTTGAGTTCCAGCAAGTTTTTGTTTTTTATTTTTATGTTTTGATTACTATAGAAGTTGGGGGTATTCTTATTTGAGTATTTGCGTTCTCCATGCAGGTATCTAGTGACTCTCTAAGTATTTACAAAGGGTATTCTTTACCTCAGGAAACTGAGGAATACCTTGCTGCACATGGGCTTAAGGGAGCCCCGTATTCTATTAGTGCTGCTGATGTGAATGAGGGGCTATTTGGAAGCCTTCTTGCTTGTCCTTATCAGGTTTCAGGAACCCTTCTTATTTCCGTTGTTCTGTAATACTCGAAAATTTTCCTTGTGTATGGGGTGAAAACCATTTTTTGTGATATTGTTAACTTGAACTTTTTGTTGAAACTTTTATTTCGTTGCATTTTATGTTGGATGGTAATTTTGTCATGAATTCATTTTTTTAACTGTAGAGTTTAAGGACTTCTAAAGGTTTTTTAAGGTCATGTTTTTTACTAGGTAGTTAAACTTGAGGTTGTATCACGAATAGTATATTTTACTTTGGATTTCGTAGGGAGAAGAAGAGATGTACACTAGAGGTTATGAGTTTCTTAATTTTACATTTAATTGGGTACCCAATGGATGTTTGTAAGTAACAAGTGCCTTAATTGGGTTTTATTTTAATCAACTAAAAATCAAGGGTATTTTTTCTGTACTATTCACCTTCTTGGTTTAATGCGTTTCAATTAAAATAAAATGCAATTAAGACTCTTGTAACTTACAAACATCTCTACTCTCCATGTAGCTTGCATTGTGTGCAAGTGCATCTTTTCACCCAAATCCAATTAAATGTAAACTTAAGAATTTATGATTTGTGTTACGATTTTATGATTTTGTTAACCTCTCGGAATCCTACTCATAATTTTGATTTTAACTACTTTATTTTGATTTTAACTACCTTGGTTGCAATTGAAAAAAGTTTGACTTCAAGAGGAGATGGGCTTTTTTTGCAGGATCCATATTCTGCTGGAGGAAGAACTTTTGACATGAGTTCCTCATCAAGGAACTTGCGAGGAGCTATTCAGCCTGACACTGGCGTAAGTTATCAACGATTCCACATCCTTGAACAGGAAATTGCACTTAAATTCCTCAAGAAACGCTATAGATTTAAGTGAAGCACATATTTGGAGCTAGGATTGAAAATGGGTTAAGTCAAACTGAACTTAGCACAGCTCAACTCAATAAGATTTGGTTTGATTCAAACTCGAGTTGAGTTTTATAAGAACCAAGTTTTTCAACTCAAGTTGGGTTTACTTAAGTTCATGAACTATTTGGTTAGGTCCACCAATTTGTAAAACTTGCACTTTTTGTGCAAAAATGGCAGTTGAAACTGAAATGACTTTGTTTGGTTAGGGACTATCATAACCAGTGCTTACAATGTCAAGGACTGGAGTTGGGAATTACTTACATAAATATCATAATGTTTACTTATGTACTCTTTTAAAAATTTAACATATGGTTGCTAGTTATCATAATGTTTGCTAGTTAGTCATGAACCAGACAAATTTGAATAGTATTTTGCTCAAGTTTAGTTAATTTAACTAATGAGCTTAATTTAACTAGTTCTTTTCCTTTCTTGTGCAGAAGCTAGCTGGATCATCTTCATTCCGAACAAATTCACAGTCAGATCATGCACTAGGTGGATCCCAAGCAAAGTTGTCTACTTCTGTAAGCCTGTTTGATTATGTTTTGCATTGCTAATTGCTAATATTGGCATTCACACTCTACATCATCATAGAAGTGCCTGTACATACTATACTTTACAAATGTCCACACAATTTATACTTTACTTGGTAATGTGTTTTGTAATTGGTGACTATTTCAGCTTCATAGCAATTCTTTGATTTTATTTCTTTCTAATTTATCTGCAAGTGATAATAAATATGTATGTTCTTGTAGTTATAAGATTGAAACATACTTAAGTTTTTGCTGTTTTATTTAACTCCTTTTCAGGCATTCATAGGCTTCTTAATTTATTGTTCATGCTACTCTAAAATTTCAAGCATTCTATACTATCATTAATTCATGCATGCCTGAAAGTAACGATCTTGTAACTATACAGTGACGATGAAATCTTGCTTGTCTTTTGTAGCTTTCGTGCACCCTTCATTTTGATGGTGCTTCCAAAGGAAATCCTGGACCAGCTGGTGCAGGAGCTGTACTGCGTGATGGGAACAAGGTCTCTACTATCTGCGAAAATTCTTGTGGTTATTTGTTATACTTTTTTACAGAATATAGCTAACTATTAGGTCTCTGCTTAGGTCTATCGATTGCGTGAAGGAGTGGGAACTCAAACAAATAATGTTGCTGAATATCGAAGTTTAATACTAGGATTGAAATGTGCCCTTAAGAAAGGATATAAGCACATTGTTGTCCAAGGAGACTCTCTTCTTGTCTGCAACCAGGTTTGTTATATTTTTAGTACTTGTCAAAATTTCCCCTTTTGTTCTCTACCACGTTATCCTGTGTTTCAGTACTGAAATAGCGTCTGGATGGTGATAAAAGAAAATTACTTTAACTATTAAATAAATATCTTGCACACACATTTGAAATTTGAAGTAACAAGTATAGTTCCTAACAATGAAAGGTTCTTTGGATTCATGAAGTCATTCCTTCCTAATGGTCTGATAATTGAGTTGAATTGGGATTTACCAACAATTGCTCTTTAGTTTATATACATTTCGTGACCAGTTCACCTTCTTATACGATTGACTTTGCAACAGATTCAAGGTTTATGGAAAATCAAACACCCGAATATGGCTTCCTTGTGCAGTGAGGCCAAGGAGTTGAAGAATAAGTTTCTTTCATTCAAGATCAGTCATGTTCTTAGGGTAGTACTTTATCATGTGCTGTATATTTAGAATTTACTTGCAACTTTACAAGTTAGAAACTTATTCTTCAATTGATGTTTTAGGAATATAACTCTGAAGCTGATGCTCAAGCAAACCAGGCCATAAATCTCAAAGGTTAGTCTCAAGGCTCTTCCCTGTAAAACTTTAAAGTTTTGCTATAAGGTAGAATAAACCATTAACCTCTTACTTAGCCTTGTATAAATTTTATTTTTGTGTCTGGTTCCTAAACTTTGCAGCTGGTGAAGTTCAAGAAGATTGCCAATTGCTTTAATTGCGTTCTAGCTGTTGGTGACCTTTTTCTGTACAGAGGCAATGTCTTAGGTACAGTGGACTTGGGAAACTGCATGCCACTGATGAAGTACTGTTGGAAATTTTGTTGGTCAATGTGCTATGACATGATTCAGCTTCTGTTTGTTTTTTAAGATGGATTTGAGAAACTGGATTTGTGTGAATTTTAAAGGAAAAGAGAAGTGAATGTGAAATTGCTTAAGATGGTGTTGCCTCATATAATGTAATAAAGTCTTGTAAGTAAATTTTTGCGTTTTTTGTGTTTGAGTCTGATTATTTTCTGTCTTAATTCACTTGTTATATTGAAATTAGGTAGGATCATTTGAGTAATTGAAAACTTAAATAGTGTTATATTGAGATCAGGTAGGATCATAGAGATAATTGTTCAGTACTACTACTTAAAATTCTTTAGAGTATTAAAATATAAGTGGTTTATAATTTTATTTAAGGTTCAACTATATTTTCAGTTTCTGAAATTTGGAATGAATCCATCTTTCGAAAGTTAAAATAATCTTAATTTCTTAAATTTGAAAGAAATGTGTTTTTAATTTATTAATATTAAATTTGAGAGATTAAATTGTTTTTTAAAACCATTGTAGACCTCAAACAGTCAATTTAAAAGATTTTTTCTTAATTTAAGAGACTAAAATATTCTATAAAACAATGGGAAACCAAAATCAGATTCATTTTCAGATTTTATGAAGTAAAAACATAATAAGTTTTATAACCATATGAATTATTAAATTGATCCGACATTTTTTCTTTCATTCTCGACATTATTATCTACAAGCAACCATATTTTCTTTTTCTTTTTCTTTTTCTTTCTTCTACCAATAAATCTAATTTGGATTCATAAACGACGGTATCGAAAAAGTTGGGCTAAAAAGTTAAAATTTAAACCATAATTGAAAACTACTGGTTTTTAAGATTTCGTTACTTAAATTTTTTCTTTTTTAAAGATTATATTTTTTGTTTCTTCAAATATTGGTTTCTGAAAATAAAAATCTGAGTAAATAAAATACAGAAACTAATGAAAAATGTGAAGAAAAAAAATTTAGGTGAGTAAACATTATTGATGTTAAAATATTTATAAATGTATAAAAAATAAAAAAACATTAAACAATTATTAGTTTTTTTATGTGTTGTAATACAAGGTTGTTTTCTGGTTTGGATAAATAGATAGATATAGATAGGGTGCGAAATAAGAACAGGAACTTCTCTTTTCTGAGACTGTGTTTGAAAATGGCGACACTGTTCTCATCTTTCTCTCTGCACTCCATTCGCCCCTCTTCTTCAACACTCCCTTCTTCTTCATCTTCTTCTCCCTCCTTTGTCTTTTGCAGCTTCCCCTTGCGCACTCGCAGTTCGTCTCTGAAGGCACGAACGATTAAGAAGCGCGTGGTGAAGGCAGTGGAAGAAGAAACCCAGCAAGAAGAACTCAACGCTGATGAGAGTGAAGAACCATCATCCTCGGAACAGCAACCTGTTGTGGTTCCAGTTTCCCCATCAGACACTCTCACCATGTTCTTTCAGGTACAACAATGTGTTTTTGTCAATGTGGCTTTGGATTGAAGTTTTCATGAATTTTGCTCACTTACCCAAGTCACAAATTTTGATCTTTTTTCAACCCAATGACTCGATCAGTGTCATTTTCCTGCAATTGGGGTGTTAAAATTATAAGGGGATTGCATCAAATTTGAACATGGATAGGACAAGCTGTGTCTTTGCAAATCTAGACTGGACCAAGTCGTGTAAATTAGAATAAATAACCACACTAATCTCATATAGCGTGAAAAGAACCAAACTTTATGAAAGATATAACATCATTGTGTTAGTCCCAACAAATGAAGATTAGTACTTAAGACGTTGATATATGCATTTCTTTGTTCAAATTAGTCCGAGTTAACAGTCAATGAAGTGAAATATATATTTAAGGATCAGTAGGGAGGGTAATTTCCATGTCCTAAGAGTGTTGGAAGGCAAGAATTGATTTAACCACTCACTTATTTTAGTTGGTTTCATTTTGTCTCTTCATTCACAGAAGGAACCCTAGTTTTGACTTGAAAATGTTTTTATAATGGTTAAACAACCTTGGTTGTACTTATTATATAAGCAGTTTCTATAATAACTCATTTGCTGCAATGATATTTTCGATTCAAGTTGCTTAACTTTAAAACCAGCATAAGCTCCTGGATCAGAGTTGTTCCAACGTGTTTGACACAATATCATTCAAAGCGTAGATTGATGGTTATTCAATAACTAACCTTAGTGCCCTCCCATCTCGGGCCAATGAACTAAGGCCTAAAATATTTCTCACACTAATCAACATTTTAGCTGTCGAAATCTATAACAGATTAGATATCATAGCTTTAAGTCGTAGTTTCTAGTGTTTTAGAATTATTTTTTCCCCTTAAAAAGTTGTGCAATTGGATCTTAAAGTAGATACATTTTCTGTTTGTAATTGTATCACTTTTCTTGAGACTGACTGTGTACTTTATGCATATATTAAGGCAGAGGGAACATTGAGTGAATCAGCTATTCCTGCTTTAACCAAAGCTTTAGAGGTATCTCTATGATCTTTTGAATCTTTTATTTTTCTCAATTGCTTCAATGTGAGTGTAAACTTGATGTAAATAACTTTGGTGACGTGTATCTTCATATGTTTTCCCATGCTGTTATTTTTCCATTGGTTCCTTAATGAACATAGCAGCAACAATTCCTATGATTCATGTCCTTGTTTTATTAAAATCATTCCTCTGAAACATATCATGTCATTGTCTCTGGGAAACTTTTCTTGTTATCCTTAACACTTGGTTATCATGGTTTCACTGTACATTAGGACACAGAAGGTGTTACTGATTTGAAGGTTCAGCTTTCTGAGGGACTTGCAATTTTAGAGGTATGCTTCAAGCACTTCAATGGAATTGTCAATTGCCACAAAGCTTAATTTTTTAAAGGATGAACTCCAACATGAGTTAAACTAATTTTCTTACAGGCTTGGTTGGCACCATAATAGAATTGAAAATTTGAAAATAGTAATGCCAGAGTTGAATTGTTGAGACACATCCTATTCCTGAATCCTAATACCTTGCCATTAAGCATTTTTTTTTTTTTTTGTAGAATATGTCAATCTATTAAGTAAACATCCTTGAATGAGTTTAGTTTTTGTGCAATGTCATTAATGGCTTTGTGTTATGGTTCAGTTGAAGAAACAGACAACTGTTCAAGCTACAGGTGTGGCTTCTGGTCTGGTAGAAACCATACAAGGTTCAGGCTTTAAATTGCAGACATTAAATCTTAGTTTTGAAGATGAAGAAGTTGCAGTTGCCTAGACTAAATGTGTTGGTGTAATAGCAATAGTTTCAGGGAATTTTTTTTAGGGAAGTCATCTGTTCACACTTACCTGAGTAGAGCTTCCAACAAACATTTTGGTTTGTATAGATCTGACTATTGTTGTTGGTTAACTTTCCTCTTCGTCCTTATTATTATTGTTGTTGCATTGCAACATGTTATCTTCTTGTCAGAAGAAACACCGAGAAAATTTGATACCAATGAGTTATGATACTATCTTTGTTAGTTGTAATTATTATTTTCTTAAAAGTGAAAGATTTCTTCTTAATGAAATCCTGTGGAAGTGAGATTAGGAATCTCCACGCACACACTTTTAGAACAGAAAAGTTAAAAAAGAAAAAGTTAAATATATTCATAGTTCCTAAATTTGGTTTAGAATATACTTCTTTTAACTCAATTTTTTTTACGTATTAAATAGCATTTTAAATTGTATATATCTATTTTTTCCATTGCAATTATTGTTTTTAGTTATTGTTATTGTCTGTTGGCAATCACAATGTATTGGCATAGATGAGTTTAGTTTCTTTCCTAGTGGAATGTTTGCTAAAAAGCTTTTCAACCACTCAATCTCACTATTAGTCATTTCGACAGCAACAAACTCAATTCTTATTGTTGATCTTGTAATAATTGTTTGTTTGGTTGATCTCTATGTAATCACACCATTCCAAGTGTGAATACATAATCACTAGTGAATTTTGTCTTTTATGAATCAGAGATCCAATTAGCATCATCATATCCTTCTAGTATAGTAGGAAATCCTCTATATTTAATGGTATAATCCATTAAACTTCTTAGGTATTTCATAAGTCTTGCAACTGCATCCCAATGCTCTTAATTTGGGCTTTGAGTGTACATATGCAATAAGTTCCCAATTATCTAGGTATACTAAGATTGAGAAATAAACTATCCTCTATTTTTCTTTAATTTAGAGTTAGCATCATAAGGGGTACTCATAATATTCAAACTTCTTAAGAAGTTTCTCAATGTATTGTTCTTGGGGTAGTAATATACTATCTCCTTTCCTTATGATTATAACACCTAAAATCACATTGACTTCACTTATCTCTTTCATTTCAAATTTAGATCCTAGAAACAATTTAGTTATAGAATATATTAATGCATGTACCAAATATTAGCATGACATACAAACATATAATGCCACAATCACAAATTTTACATTTAGAGTATACACATTTTTCAGCATCATTAGGTGAAAAACCATCACAAAGTAAGACACTTTCTAGTTTTTCATGCTACTGTTTTGGTGCTTGTTTCAACCTGTACAAAATTTTTGAAAGTTTGCACATTTTATTTTCTTGACCAGGAACAACACACTCTTGAGGTTGAGTCATATAAATTTCTCCCTCTAATTCACCATCTAAAAATGCGGTTGTAACATCCATCTGATGTATAGAGCTAACAATACTCAAATAGAGGAAATCCTAGTCATAGGGGCACCTTTAGAACTTTTAGTGAAAACTAAAATTAGTTTCTCTTTAAAATTTTGTCCTAATCTAGTTTCAAATTTAGAAATGTATAAATTTGATCTTTTTAATCAAATTTTGTTAAATTTAATTGATATTTCAAATGCATTTAATGATATAAGTCAATGTTATTTATCCTATTTGACATCATTCATTTCATATTAATCACAAAAATGTATTTAAAATATTAAATAAATTTAACAAAATTTAATTAAAAAAATATATTTACGTACCTCTAAATATTTGCAAGTTTCGGCTAATTTAAAATTTCACTCAAACTAACTATATTTAGTTCAAAAATAAACTAGTTGTTCTACTATATTTTATTTTCCACACCGGAAAGAATCATGACTATTCTTAACTTTAAAAATTGATCGTACAATACTCATTACTGTAACCATTCTGCTGTGATTTAATTGTATCCACAACAAATTTCATTTAATGCATTAACTGCAGTGCTGTAAAGACCACTCTTGGTCCAGTGATAAATATGCAAGTAGTACTGGGACATTATATTCTATAAATAAATGTCAGTAATTTAACTTTTTATATTAATTAAAATTACAAAATTATGTGGTTCTTATTCTCGAGTTTAATTGTTAAAAAAGTAGTAATAGTTAAAAAAAAAAAAAATTTCCCTTCAAAACGTGAGTTTGACTTTAACAATTTTCTGTTCGATGTTAATATAAATGTGTGATATAATTTGAGAAATGATGATTAAATTTATATTATCTTTATAAGCTTTAATTCAATTTTGTATGGGTTAGTTTTTGTTTTTCCGTTGAAGGAAGATAGTAGTGTTTAAGTTGAGAGATGATAAAAATAAATATAGATGGTGTGGTTAGTAAACAATTTGGACCTTGAAGAGGTGGGTTAGAGATTTAAATAGATTCCAAACAAATGGGGGTAGACATAGTAAGAGCATGAGGTGCTCTTAGTAAATTGAAATTGTAAGTTTTCTTCTATTATGTCTTTTTGTTCTATTTTTTTTTTCTCGTTTCTCTTTATTAAAAAACTCATTATTTTTGGTTCTATGTTAGGAGAGTCGAATAGCTACCGAAGAGAAAATTTAGAGGGTCAACTTTAAGAATGGTTATAGGTATATTTTTTTTATTAGTTTTTCTACCCGTACAATAAACAATGAGTGATATATAATGATATTTATGATGAAAAAATGACGTATTTTTAATTTGTGAAGTGTATGATGTATAAAAATATTGTGTCATCCATGTTATGTAATCAATGGACAACATAATCAAAAAGAAATTAGTGTTTACAAAAATATGATAAACATTGAATACCATTTTGATTGGTGGACAAAAGGTATTTCATCCCTCATAACGTGTAATTTGAATAAGACAACCACCATGATTAGGATGATATGTAATTTTCATCATTGTAGTTAATTTCAGTAAATTTATCTATATTTGAACAATTGAATAAGTTGAAATAAGAATCACAAATATTGACTAACATACTTAGAATATCTTTTTTGTTAAAGAGTTTCAAAAATTTCTTTGTAGACAACGTTTTTAGTTTTTTTTTTCTCGCTTCTCTCTATAAAAAACAAACTCACTATTTTTCATTCTATGTTAGTAGAGTCAAGTAACAAGTGAAGAAAAAATTTAGAGGACCAACTTTAAGAATGGTTTAAGGTGTCTCTTTAAAATGTCTATTTCTCCTTTTTAAGTTAAAGAATAACTTACAATTTTGAAGATGTAGTAAGGTGAGGATCAAGTATGACTATTTAGATTCTTGATTAAGGTAAATAGTTCATTTCCTGCTTGGTGTTTTGCAAAAGGGAGATATTGTTGGTGTAAAGTTTGATATTTGGAGACTTAGTGAAATCTTAGTTGAATCTTTTAAAATTTATAAAGAAGAGTTGTTAAGTAAACACATTATCTCTAGATAAGGAAAGTTAACATTAGTATTAATTAATTGAATGATTATTTAGATGTGTGGTGTGGCTATTGAATTTATATGCACTTAGTAACTTATATGTTAATCTTTGCATATAAAAGGTTGGAATGATGTAAAGGATATACAATATTGTTTATTGGTATAATCTTATTACCAATATAATTGAAATTTTTTAAATCATAAGTGTTAAATGATAAGTCGCATTCTTCATTGTTTGTGATATATGCTTTCTAAGTTGATATTACTTAAGCAATAACATATCACTTAAGTGACACTCAAACAACGAGTTATGATTACATGCACCACTCACTCTTTCTCAAACATCGTCACATATGCTCAAATGATGACTTGAAGCTCAAGAGAAATTGAGACAATTCTCTCTCATTAGTGTAAATGATGCTCAAGCATTTAGTCTTGACAGTGATGTATGACTTTCTGAAACATATGAGAACATAGAGTTACATGTCAATGCTCAAACAATATCATGATCGCTAAAACATTAGTGAACAATGCATCTTTTGCTTTTGAAACTTGCTGTGTATGATGAAACAAGTGCATCGTTCAAATGTTACAAGGACGTTCACGCGATGAGTAATTAAGTGAAGAGTGAGCGTATGAGTAAAAAAAAACAAAATCAATCTTATTTCTTAGAGTTGTATCCCTTAAATAACATAGGAATGACAATGAAGGAGTTTTATGGACTATTTTAGTTACAATCCATATTTTAAAATATCTAAATATATTTTTGTAAACGAATATATTTATAACAATTAAATAATACATTATAATATAACGTATTTCAGTTTATTTTTTATTACTACCCAACAATATTTGATTAATCTATTATCTTAATTTGCTGGTTCATACAAATTCAAGTTTTGTAATTATATTCATTTCAACCGGTGTATTATATTTTGTTAAATGATAAATTTCTCTTGAACAATTGTGTATTCATAACAAACTTTCATTTACTCCATCTATGTCCCCCTTCCAAAACATTAAGTTCAACAAATTTCATTTTTATGTTTTTATTAATGAATACAAACATTTATATACATGAAAAAGAAATAAATCCACCTTTAGTTACCCTTATTTGTTACAATGAATAATGAGTAGTTAATTTCACTTGACATTCTAATATTATTGTGAGGAAAAAGACGAGATGAGAAGCGATAAAGCATCACTCAAAAGTGATTTTGGAAAAGTTGAGTTAAAATAACATTATTTGCAATGAATTAGGTTTCATAAACACCAAATTATGCTAAAAAAAATGGCCCCTAGGTTTGACTTGTCTAACAATTGGGGTCATGTTCCTTTTATTCATAGACACCAAACTTTTTATGAAATAAAATTGTGTCTGCAAACTTGCTTTGGATCATGGTCTGCATGGACCCATGTGAGACCTTCACCATAATACAACAAATTCTAACACATCTCAATCAGTTCACACACACCTTCCTCAATGTTATAAGTTTTTCTACATCATTTGAACAATTAAAAATACAATTATAATAATACATGTTTGATTCAATATTAACTGACAAACATGTTTAAAACATCAAATAAACTTTAAAAAAATTGGTTTAAAGGACTAAATCTACGTATTTCTAAAAACAAAAGATTAAATTGGTTTAAAATTTTTAAGAGGGACTAATTTTAATTTTCACTAAAAGTTGAAGGACCAATAAGATATTTAACTCTATTATTTTTAAAGAATAGTAATGATAATTATTATTAGGGTTAAAGATAGATTTAATTACTGAGATGGTACCCACTTTGATAGAGGTGTGTCAATCTGGTACCCATTTTTAAAAAAGTGTTAACAACTTTAGTCAACTACACTTTTTCAAAAATTAAGATACAATTGACACTTTTTTAAAACTGAATAACAAATTAAGACACATTTACTAAAATGGGTATAATCTGAATAATTAAACTTTACTTAAAAAAAATTATGATGATGAGTAGATGGTGAAGGGGAGTATGGCCCAATGAAATGAAAGTGAAGATTTGGTAATGTGGTTGTGATGTCCCATCATGGAAGTGCTAGGTTGGCAATGGGTCTTCCAACAAGGACTTACTGAAAAAGGAAGATAAATAAATAGCTCCATTTTTTGGACATGTGTTATGTTTTACAATATACTGTTAATAATAATATTCTTTCATCATAACCTTCGGAATCCTATGGTAACCTTCTCCACGTGCCAACCACTCTCGCACAAAACAAATCAAAATAAATAAAAATAAAAATCCCCATTGTCTATCGAAAACAATTTAATTGTAATTTACTCCTATATGCTATCACCTCGTAATAAAGATAAGATTTTTTTTTGCCTTCAATTTTAATATATGGTTAGTTTTTATTTCAAGTATTCAAAAAAATTATAGATTTCTAGTTGAAGTATCCGAAAGAAATTTATCTGTATTTTATTTTTATTCATATCAGTTTTGAGTGTTAACTGATATTTTCAAAGAGAGATTCAAATCCATGAATTACATTTTATTTTTGGAATTGCATAGAATTACCCTTTTGATATGATAGTGTTTTATTATCTTAAAATGATGCCAAATAAATATGTAGTGGAAGGTGAAGGAAAATAGTAGAAGATAAATTCAATTCAAAATGAAGGATAAATTAAATTTTGATAAGTAATACTTTCAAATAACATTAACATCAAGAAGAAACCAAATTAGTTTTATTTAATAAATATTATAATTCAATTGAGATTAATATATATATATATATATATATATATATATATATATATATATATATATATATATAAAAAAAAATAAAAATATATATATATATATATATATATATATATATATATATATATATATATATATAGGAACCAAAATTAAATTATAGATATAAATGTATGGATTAATTCGTAATTAAATTTAATTTTTTTAATATTTTAAGAATATTGTTCGTCAAAACTTGTTAGATACTAATCTAACTTGATGGAAATAAAAATAAGGTTAAACAAAATTGAGTTGAAGTAGTATTTGAATAAAGTTTTGCTCCATGGTAAATTAACCTGTTCAATAAATAAACAAAAACTAATTACATATTATTTGATCTTAAATAGTGTACAATTCTTATTTTGTCTAAATTAGTTGTAGAAAATAAGTGTAGAAGTGAGATGTAGTTGAAAATGTAGGATATATAATTAAGAAACATTAAAATATGAACCCTAAATTTGACTGCAAAAAACATGTCGACCATTCCCATTGAGAATTTGTTGGACAGTGCACGTGATGTCACATGCCCTACTTCCAACGTTTGGTGATGTTACACCCTTACTCTACAAGATTAAGTAACATGTTTCACAACCACCGTATCTAGTGATAGATACATGTGTTTCACTCGTATTTATTTACCATTTTCCTAACAATTAATAAAATAAATAATTTTTTTTCTGAACCCTTTCCTCCTTCAGAATTACTATATTAAAAGTTTAAGTTAAACATAATATACATTATTCTAAAGTATGTAAGAGAAATGTTAGAAATATATTTGTATCTGGATTGGTTTAATACAATATCTTTCATTATTTAATTTTTCCAAAATCGCAATTTTGGAGTCTCATAACTTATTTAACGAGGCTCTCTTCTATTTTTGTCCTTTTTATTTAATTTTAATCAATAAAATATCCTGGTACATTTTCTACATCTTCACACTTTCTACTATCTTGATTTTATGCCTTTTTTATGTAAAAAGAAACAAGAAAAAGAAGACTTTTATGCCTTTTCCACTGCAACTTTCGTGTTTGCGGTAAAATAAAAACAAAGGGTTGATATTTTCATAAGAAATAGACAATGGAGAAAAGGTTGATTTTTCTTTTTCATATATGATAAAAGGTATGATAGTTTAGTTTCTTATTCATTACTTGAAAATTAAAAATTTTGGTGCAATTTTCACGAACTTTTTCTCTTCTATCTCTCTTCCTGTAATTCGAATTTATTTATTTATTATTATCTGGTTATTTAAAATTGAATATCTCGTTATCTGCTTATTAGTTATTGATTTTGTTTATAATAGTTATTTATTAAAATAATATCATTTTTCAAACTAATTTAAATAAATTCTTAAACCATTTAATCTTTCTCGTCATATCTTCTTTAACTTTAAGAGACTTTCATTACAGGTTAAAAATAGATTTTGAGTCTAATTCAATTCCACTTATATACTATGAAATGGTTTTATCGTCAAGATATATACATCTCCTTTAATTTTAAGAGACTTTCATCACAGGTTAAAAGTAGATTTTGAGTCTAATTCAACTTCACCTATATACTATGAAATGGCCTTATCGTCATGATATATACGTCTCATACATGAATTTAGAGTTGAGTTTTAAATTTAGTTAACCTCACAAAACTGGCTTGTAAGGTAAGATTTATATACTATGAAATTTCACTTATATACTATGAAATTGTTTTATTTCTAGTTTATGTGGATCTTATCTGTGATCAATATGGACTTCCAATACCGCATTTTATCATTTTAAAAATATTCTTTAAATTTTACCTCATAAAATCCGTTATAACTTTTTTATTTTCACTGCAACCTTTTATAACTTAACAAATTAATTAATTATAAATAAGTATAGTTAACTCCGATGATAATTTATTCATATTAAATTTAAGACTTTAACCAACATTGTAATTGGACATATATCTACAAATTAATATCCACAAATCGGACATATATCTACAAATTAAATATTATATATTATAAATTTAGTTGAATTATTAATTTTTTTAAAGCAGGGATGAAAAACATTCTTTTTTTTTACTGAAAAAGTAGGCATTGATAATAAAAAGACAAATGTGTCAACTTACGTGTCTTTTACTTCAAGTTTACAGCTTGTACGTAATAATAGCATGGATAGAATTTAAACACAATAACAAATCTGTAATTATTAATTAAAATCAATATAACTGTATTATTAGTTATTATTGACTTAATAATATGATAAATTCTAATTAAAAATAATATAATGTCTAATATTTTGTAATAGTTATATCACCGAGCACATAAGAAACACTTAAGCTTTATGATAAAAAAATATAATGAATAATAAAAATTAAAGGTCTGCATAAATATATTTTTTTATATTTTTAAAAATTTTAATATATTTGACAAAAATTGTCAAACTAAAAAACTATGAACAATTTTTATCCGGTGAAAACTTTTAACTATAATTAACATAAATTTATTACCATTTCCCTTCAATTTTGGTTCTGATAATTATGAATTTAAATACATAATAATAATAATATATAACTTTCTAAAATTAGTTTTTTAAATAGTACAAACAAAACAATGTAACTTAAAATCTAGGTTTAAATACATTTTTTTTCTATATACTTTGACAAAGGAAGCAACTTTTATTTCTATAAAATTTCAATTACATATTTAGTTTTCTAATATTTTAAAATTAAGAAATTTTATTTCACTCTTAATATATAAATTAACTATTTTATATATATATATATATATATATATATATATATATATATATATATATATATATTTTAT
>Ga0209589_1003042_pt1 | contig 29356 bp, 13 predicted proteins | sample CowpeawhiteBW_FD_187525 | JGI IMG/M metagenome (GOLD analysis project Ga0209589, IMG submission 187525) | Root nodule microbial communities of legume samples collected from California USA - Cow pea white BW (SPAdes) (version 2) | ecosystem: Host-associated > Plants > Roots > Nodule | place: USA...
ATATATATATATATATATATATATATATATATATATATATATATATATATCCTCAAATGGAACTAAACAGACTATCAAATAGAATTTATTTCAATCGTAATTAAATGAAAAATAAAACATTTAAAAATGAGATTATTAAACTTTCTTAACATTAAGACAATTGTATATGATTTTCTTTAAAAAAATAAAATATGGTAGGAATTACAACAACAAAAATATTACAGAAACCACAAATAAAGAATTAGTTTAAGAAACTTGTATAATAATAATAATTATCAGGAATGTATGAAATTTCAAATCTAAATTTATTTTGACTTGGCATTGATTATCAACACAATTTTTTATTGCCTCGAGCAAGAATAGGCTTTAACGTACTGGCTTGCATGTTGGCCAAATTTATGTATTTTCATAATTGAAACAACTATACTATACAAATGATAAAACTTATTAATATAAAGGGCTTTTGCTTTGAGTAATGCACCAATCATTATAAATTTTTTATATGTGTATTCAATTCATATAAATAAATAAATAATTGTTATTACATGTGTAGTTAATGGGGGTTAATTATATTTCACATACATTAATTTGATTTAATTTTTTTAGACGTGTTTATTCTTATAATTGATGCACTCTACTTGTTTTATTATTAAGCATTATTTTTTATATTTTATAATAAATGACAACATATTTTATTTGATATTATAGTAAAATAAATTTAACTATGTTTTTAGTCTAAATTTGAGTCAAATTTGTTTTTGTTTCACAAATTAAAAATAACAGTTAATTATGCAATTAAAAAAATAGTTTCTGTAATTCCAAAAAAAATGCATTTTTTTAACTTTATAGATGTCAACCACATTAATGAAATTGATGATATGAAATTTGAAAGTGCATATATGGTAGATGCTAACAACGCCATATACTAACTTCGATTAACTTATCTAAGAATCAAATTGTAGGAACTATTTTTTTTTTCTTTCATAATGTAAAAAACTAAAAATAAAATTGCGTCATTTCTTTGTCGACATAGCTGTCTTATTTTCTAAGCTTCGCAAGTAAATCAAGTCCAAACGCAAGCATCATGGTTCTAGTAATGGGTTGTACCGAACAGTGATTTAATTATCATAATCTACTACTAATTTTTAATTAATTAAAAACTAAAAGAGTTACTTATAATTTTATTTGTTAAGTATGTTTTTAACTTTTAAATTTCATATAAAATTGAAATTCGTCTGTTTTAAATTTTAATATATTTTAATTTTCAAATTTCAAAAATGAATGGATGAATAAAGAAATTAAATAAAAATTTATTATTTTTATTATCATTTCTTACATGTTTTTTGTCATTTTGAAGAAAAAGAAAATAACTTTTTTGCGTCATTTAATACTTTTTAGTTTCACATTTTTTTTATCTCAAGTTTTTTGTTTGGTTTGATTTTTATATATTTTCTTTTTAATAATTATGTCCCTTAATATTTAATTAGATTTTGATAGTTTACTTTTTAATCTTAATTTTTTAAAATAAATTATCTATTAAAAATAAAAGAATATATTTATTTTTAAAAGTGATAAAAAGAAGTTGTATGTAAATGAAAACAACATAAATCCAATTTCTTCCGTCTTTTGAAGCATGATGTTAATGGTCCAATTATTTATTTTAATTTTATTATTAATAATAATTAAATATATAAATTTTAAATGTGTTTATTTTAGTTCTTCTAAAATTATTGATCTAGTTGGTTGTACTATCTTGATAAGTATAACAAAATAGACTCCCATAACTTTGCACGGAAATCAGGCATTAAAATTACATTTAATTTAAACATTATTTTGGTTCCAAAATAATTTTTAAATATCTGTCACTAATCTTAGATTAGAGCATCAGAAATAGAATCTTATTTTTGGGTTCACAATAATGATAAGCTCAAAATGAATTATTTTCCACGTGCAGACACTCAGCTCCTAACAACATTCTGGCTAAGGAAAATATAAGGAACAGACTCTAACGAAATGAGTGTTCTTTTTAATACAATCAATAAGCAGTTTAGTGAGTCTAGTGTCTTATTTAGTGAATCTATCAACACTCTTTCGAAGTTTTCTGCTTATGTCATGCTGGCTGCAGAGAATAAATGCCTCATTATTAAGACACCACAAGCGACTTCAATTTCATTATCAAGATAAGGCTTGGAAAAAAGTCGTAGCAATGCGGGATCATCATGGACATTTTATGTTCATTTGGAACGTGGCTATAGAAATACACGAGTTGAGTTCATGTTTCTTTTAGAATCTGAGTTATCTGAGTTCCATCCTGATTTTATTCTGTTGGCATGACTGGCAGATTTATCTCATCCTGTATTCCCTCGTGAATTTTGCCTGTTTTAATCTATTTTCTCACCAAAAAACTTAAAATACCAATCAATCTTATTTTCTGGTCAGTCGTACAACAAAACCGCTAGCAGAAGTAGCACTACCAATGGAAGGTTAAAAGTGCGATCGATAATAATTTTTCATCTTTGCTTAACTAAACTGACAGACAGAAACATTCAGTAAATTTCGTGCAGATTCATGATGTTTTATATCCTTGTAATAAATTCAAGATTTAGAACTGGGATTCCAAAGTTTGTCTGATGGTATAAATACAAGCCTCTATATGCCTTTTTGTATGTATTTACCCTTTAACTTTTGCATTGGTAGGATGAGTATTTCTTACATATAAATATTTAGGGAATAATAAATATTACAGAACGTTGAAAATGATAAAAGAACGTGGTATTCGTCCCCAGTAGCCCACATTACATGTGAAGGGAACTGCTCTCTTGTAAAGGGACATGTAAAAAAACATAAGGTGTGCTATCGCTCTTCTGAGTTGAATTTGTTCCAAGCTTCCTGGATATTGAAACAGGACAGAAAAGGAAAAGAAAGAAAGCAAAAATGAGAGGTCGAACATGATAATTAATAAATGAAGTTCAAGATACTTTATCCAACTTAATGTTTTTTCATCAGAATGAGGGGTGTTGGAATAACCAACTTGCCATGTATATGAAGTAAGAAACAAAATGCAGAACGCGAACGCTCATGACATTCTAGCTTGGGGAAGGAGGTTTGTAAAAGGTCAGATATCAACCTCACCACGCGCATTAGCATTATTGGCATGCTTGCGTGTTTGCATAATTTCACATGCAAATGTGTATATGATGTGCATGTGCACTTGATATAATAGAAGCTCTGCAACAGCATTATGGTTCGCTCTGGCAGAACTTACACATGATTCACATAAATAAATCAACTGGAAGATGGCACGCATGAAATACCTTTAGGAGATCAAAGACTTTTTCACATATGTATTTGTGTTGAATACTTGCTCCACGTTGCTGTAATTTGTCGGGATGGACACAAAGGGTGGCCTTTCTGTAAGCTTTCTTGACAGCAGCAGAAGTTATAACGTCCGTCAGTGGGATTGGCTGCCACCCACTATCAGGCCCAAGAATCTGACAATGTGAAAAAACTAGATAAGAACCACATATAACGAACTATCAACAATTAGAAAAGATTAAGAAACCAATTTAGTCTCATCTGTTTGAGACTAGTTCTAGTGGACCTTCAAATCACCTCCTTACTGTCTTCAGTAAAAAGTAGTTCAGAATAAGAGAGGAGAAAGGAGTGATAAGGGTTATTTGAGAATATGAAAAACCTACATATTGCAAGGTTGAAAGCAATGCACGCAAATTTCCTTCTTTTCCACTTGACCACCTCCTGACTTCAATATCCAGGGTTTCTGCTAATCTCTGCAAAGAGGATCAGACTAGTAATCAACAAAATGTTGAAACAACAAATCTGAACCTATAAAAAGCAACAGTTTGGACATAAGCTCACATTTCTCTCAGCTTGCTCCTTCTGAGCTACAAGGTCGCGCATGTTCTTTTCTTCCAAAGCTTTTGCCTTGCATTTTCCCGAAAGTCATCGTCAATCTCATTTATTTTATAAGTACAATTAATGCATGATGAACAAGGTTAGAGAACTTACTGCACGTTCAGCTGTTCGGCGATACCTCTCCAGTCTAGCCCTACACCTCTGAGCTGATTCACCTTCTCGTTCTGATCTTTCAGTAAAAGAGGAAGCTTCAAGCAAAGGACAATACCTGGTCAGGATTATCTAGTGGAAGCACTAAAGTGTTGTTTGAAAGTTTATACAAAAGTAAGTCATGGGTTTGATGCATCACATACCACCATAAACTGAGGAGTACGGATATCTGGAATGAGTGGAGGAACTAGAGTTCTGACAAAATGGATCCAGCATATCCTGCCATGTAAATATTATAAAGTCAGCAGGCAATAATGAAATTTATCACTTGCATATTTAAGTGGGTCTGTGAATACTTACTGAGGATGAAGAGCCCTGTCTTCCGCTGTTTCTGGAAGGAACGCTAAATTTGTCAGAGACAGACCTCCCTAATCGTTCTCTGGACTCAAATGCCGCTCTCTCAACCTTTACTTTTTCCATTGCACGCTCTCGAGCCTCAACAGTTGCTCTTTCTACGGCAGTTCGCTGTGCTTTCAATCTGGCTTCTGCAGCAACCTTATCAGCATATGTTTTGTCCCTAGCCTCAGCGCATGCCTTTTCAAGTCTTTCTCTGGCTTCAGCCAGTACTCTCTGTCGAGCTTCCGCAGTTGCTCTCTCAAAGGCAGCCCTTTCTGCTCTCTCCCGAGCTTCAGTATATGTTCTATCACGAGCCTCCAAAGTTGCTTTATCAACTGCCATCCGATCCTTTCCTCTTTCCCTTTCCCTTTCAGCCTCCAGCACTGCTCTGTCAACAGCCATTCTGTCTTTCTGTCTTTCCCTTTCTCTCTCCATCTCCTCTTCTATCTTTCTCAAACGATCTTCTTCCAACTCTCTTTCTCTTCTTATCCTCTCAGCATCTTTCTCTATTGAAGCAGAAGTTTCATCAAGACTTTTATCTTTGCTTTTGGTGGAATTTGATGCATGACCTCTTTCAGAAGACTTCTTGATATTTACCGCTTCTTGTACTGTAGCAGGTTCATCAGCTACTGTGTTCCTTCCATAATCAACACACACGTTAGCATGGCTTAATGACATTCGGTCCCGGCTCTCTTCAGTGTTTAGTGAAACATTCACATGTTGTTTAGTCTTTACTCTCTCACCCCATCCATCAATTGTCCTCACTCCATTCCGTGCATCAAATTCCATTTGAGGGGCTGGCTTAGTTTCCTTTGTGCATGCCTGTTCACTGTTAAAACTATGCTCGTTGACATTGACATTTGTACTAGTGCAAGTCATCTTTCCTGAATGCTCTAGTTCTCCTTGGGACATTTCAAAAGCCCCTTTTTTCCCAGTATCCTTCAGATTTTCCGAACATACCTCTTCCAATTTCTTTTCATCAATCTTGCAGGCAGTGACACTCTTTCCAATTTCTTGGTCAGCTATAGGGTCTTGACATAGCTCCTTTATGCAAATATTTTCTTCATGAATGGACGATGAGTGAGCAGACACAAGATTGTCATCACTCTCTGTATTCCGTTCCTCACTGGTTTCTTTTGCAAAATTCAAGTGAATCCCTTTCCCATCACCTTCTGTTTGTTCCAAAGCTTTATCCACACTGTATTCACGTGATTTATCCACAGTTCCTTCGCTGTCACATGCTAGGTCTGATGGGCAATCGATTTCTTTCTTTCTCTGAGTCTCATTTCCAATATTCATTTGTAGTTCTGGAGCTTGTTTCAGAACATTCTGAAGCCATATGCCTTCACCCATATCTTTTAGTCTATCTCCTTTTCTATACCCATCACAAATTTCATTAAGTTTCTCTTTACCTTGATCTTTTTCGCAAGGCTCATTTTCCCCTAGCTCAAAAGTCACTCCAGATCTTTTCTCGTTCATTTCTAGTTCAAAGTCCCGTTTAAGTCCCTTTTCATTCTTTACCTGCTCAAGAGCATCCTTTAAGCATTCATGATTTTCTTCCATTGTACAAGAACCTTTGCGGCTTTTCCCAACTTCATTTTGACATGTCTCCTTCAATTGCTTCTTCTTGTGAATCTGTGTAGCTTCAAGGATAATTTCATCTTCTATTTTGTAAGTCATATTTTCCTTGTGGCTATCCAGAGTACAGGCTTCATTTGATCTTTCGAACTTTTCTAGCTTAACAGAATCTTTCACCCGTTGCTCACTCTCTACACCTCCAAGAGCAGAAGCTTCTCTTTGAATTTTTCCGTTTTCTTTCATTCTCTGAGACTGTTTATGCCTTTTCATACTCAGTAGTAGTTGTTCATCCTCTTTTTGTTTTTTCTCACTTTCCATATGCTTCATTCTGCACTGTACTTCACTGAGCCTTTCTCTATCAACCTCTTCTGATTTCTCAATCTCAACTTGTTTGTGCTCCTTGCGTTGTGTCTCGAACATGTCTTTTAAGCATCCTGGTTGATCAGTTTTAGGTACTTTCTGATCAGTTTTTCCATGTAGACTGACCACTCTTGCCTTCTCACTCTTTTCTAGCCCAAATATTTCGGCCATTTCCTCGTTCTTCACATGCTCTCTCTGCCTGAACTCCTCATCAGATAACTTAGATTTTTTAATGGTTTTTCTCTGTTCATGAGCCCCATTTCCTACTTTGTATTTCTCCTTGCATTCCTCTTGCTGAGGACCTTCAACTTCTCCAACCTTTTTGTATTCTGCTTTAACGTTGAACGCTTCCCTTTCTTCCTTGCCACACTCATGCGCTCTGATATCTTGAACCAGTTTCTTAGTATGGCTATGTTTTGTGGGCGTAATTACCTTTCCAGGCTCTTCTGTTCCCACCAATTCAAAAAATTCAGTTGCTTCTTTCCACATCCCAATTCCAGTACTTCTATCTGATTCTTGAGATGACCTGGACTCCTTGATATGCGTTTCATCAAACACGTTTAGAAGTCTTTCCCCTTCTAACAATTCCAGAGTTTCTGGGGCAGCCTTCCCAGTTTTCTGCCTTTCATCTGTGAAAGAAATTTTCTTTTTGCCGATTCTCTGCACACCTTTATCATTCAAACTATCAAATTTAGTTATATTCACACTTGTCTTTGCTTCATTAACCTTTACATCATATCTTGAATCTGCATTGCTTTCGGAAAGCCTCTTCTTTCTCTCTTTCAATTCCTTGGCACTCCTATGTTTTGCTTCAGATCTATGCATGACTTCTTTGATAGAAGCAGCAGATGAATTTGTATCAACCTCCACATCAAGGAAAGGTGGCGAAGTATCACCAAGGGTCTCTTCAATGTCAATCCCCTCTTTCTTTGAAAGAAAACCACCAGTGTATTCCTGTTTTGCATCCAATACAGGTGGTGGCCGAGAAGGGGGCGGCACTTGAGAGGGTAGGGTTCTGAGGCTAATGTGAGACACAGTTATGAATGTTTCACTGGAATGAGAATCATTTTTGCAGCATCCACTGCGCAGATCAAGATCACTACCAAAAACCTGTTCACCAGATGTAAAATTAACCGGAAGTGACACCATTTCTCTATGGTTTCTCCTTGCCTGGCTTGCATTAAATTCCATATCGAGGTCAACATCATCAACAACCTGTAAGGAAGGATCCGTCCTATGAAAGTGCGTGGTTTCATCAAATATTTGACCGAATTCAGGAGCAGCACGCAACTGACTAATAGTACTTTTTCCCTTTGACATATCTTCATTGCCTGTACCATTTACCTTATGATACAAAACGTTGAACTCTGTAATTCCATCAGAAGACCGGAAATGATCATCATTTGGCATGCCTTCGTGAAATCCAAAATGGTCCAAGTCTCCGGAAAATGAATCAGTTTCCACCGGCGTCCTACCAATGAAGAAAGAACACGGTTATATCGTTGCAATATCAAATTCCAATCTCAGTAAATTAAAATATAGTGAGAGTAGAGAGAGAGTAAAGCACAAAAAATAGATATAAAGAAAACAAAATCTTGCAACAAAAAACTTCTAAAAACACAAAGAAATACTGAAAAGCGGACAGAAGCATTTGACAACAGTAACACCATATACAATATATCTGTAAATCCAAAGAATTCACCATTTAATCGACAAAAGAATACTTATCACCCTTGCTTTAGAAAAACGGGGGTGGAGTAGGATTACGAAAAAAAACAAACCCAGCGTCTTCCTATCCTATGCAATAACCAGAAGCAAAAACCGTAGTTCCCGTTGCTTCATATAAAAAGCCCATTTTCACTACCATTACCCCAAAATCCTCAACGACGAAACTAAAATCACAAACTGATACTAAAATGCACAAACTCATTGCCTTGAGTTTCCACTGCGCATTAAAACAAAACCAAATCCAATCATGCATTTCAACGAACAATCAAAACCAAACTGTAAACACAACAACCGCGATGGCATTTATACATACCATGCTTCTTCTTCTTCAGCATCATCACCGTCGTCTTCTTCGGAGACACTGTCGTGAAACAAGTCCTCGTACGAGAGCCGAAAATCGAGGCCGTCGAAGCCTCGGAAAATTTCGGAGTAGTCGCACGCGACGTTTCGGAAGTCGAAGAAGACCTCGCCGTCATCGAGCGACGGAAGATCCAGCACCGGAATGGCGGAGGCGCGCGGCGCGTGGAAGCTGGAGAAAATCTCGCCGTAGTCCTCGAAGCGTGGCGAGAGGGAGTGGCCGCCGGCGAACCTCGTCGCGCCGCCGTATACGTGGTCGTATAGAGTTTCAGCCGGAAAACCTGCGCCTCCTGCGGCGCCGGTAATTTTCTTGGAAACTGTGACGGGAAACTTGTTTGGTTGGCGAGAATGCGCCAAGCTTTCCATGAGAACGTTAGGGTTGTTTCTTCTTACAGTTTTTTCTCTCAACACGCTCGCTCTTTTCTACTTTGTTTCTTCACTTTCACTTTCTCTCTCTTGCTCCTTCTGCTAACTGAGTGCAGACACTGCTCGGAGTCAGAGGAGGACGACGAAACCAGAAAAAACAAAAAATGAGTGATGAAATTGAAAACGAATGGGAAAAGGTGGTCACGCCAAATGACCAAACAGCCCTTTTTTTTTTTTACAACTTTGGTCTAGTCTCTGATTTCTATTACTATTTCAAAATAACCAATAATTCTATAAAGAATTTACGTAGATATTTTAAATAAAGATAAAGACTATATAATTACATATTTTAAATAATGATATATAATAAAATTGTTGAAAAACAAATACATTTATCGTTTTTCTTTCCAATTAATAGTACATATTGTTTATACTATTACATTACATAATGATAAATTATTGTGTATAATAAACTATATTATTTTAATAATAATGATAGTTTTTAAATTATACTTTAGATTAATTAAATGATAAAAATATCTAGGGACCAAAACAGAAACCAGAATGACTTTAAAATAAGAGTGATGTGATGTTGCAACTTCTTCGATATATTTTCTTCTTTTTTTTTTCTTTTGAACAAAATAAATTAACAGAGTAATTGATTGATTAATTAATTAAAGGAATGAAATAATTAAAATAGGTAAATAAAAGTGGTTACGAGTAATCACGCGGGAAAGAAGAAGAGTTGTTAAGCTTAACGATAGCATGATGGAGACATGCCTGCTACTTTAACGCGTAAAAGATCTTCTAACATCGTACACAAATATACTGTTTTCTATTTAATTGTAAAAAAGAATAAAGTTATTCTAATTTTATTTTTTATTTTTTATTTTCGTTTGCTTTTCAGGCGTTATTGCGTTCACTTTGTTTACCAGTGTGCGATAAAAATCATTAAAAACCTTGATAAAACTCATTGCACATGTGGTTATTAACTAGTATTTAAGAAAGTATTTTGAATAAAATTTTGAGATAATATTTTTTATCTTGTATATTAATTGTTACCATTAATAAAATTTTCAATTTTTATTATGATTAAAATTATCTGATAGATGAATGGTGTACATTTTGGTAGGAATACAGGGGACCTTTTGTCTTTGCTACCAAACAAAACCTACACCGTACCATTTTATTTTAAAACATAGAGACAAAAGTGACGCATTCATACAACGTTGGAGTGAGATTTGTTATGTCTAAAACTAAACTGACTTCAAAGTTCGTACATTGCACGAATTTCAATTTTTTATTATTATTACCAATTCAGTGTCCTAGAATTTAACAATAAGATGATTATTTTATTTTTAAATTAAAATCCATATATTTTTAAACAAAAATTTTCAGGGATAATTTTTAAAAATTCACTTTACTGTCGTATTTATTTTTCATTGTAAAAAAATGTTGCATTTTCAGTTGAATTTTTCTGAAGATTGATTTAATACAAGAAAAAATTTATCCAATATCTCTTATATACAAATAAGAAAAGTAATTATCAAACCTAGTGAAAAAGGACACAGATAGTAAGTTATTTGTATTATATTATATTATTACAATACGTAAATTTATTTCCATTTTTATTTTAAAATACAATTGATAACGAATAAAATATGAAGTATACAAACCAAATAGACAAATGTCTTTTACATTTTACTATATATAGTTAAAAATTAAAAAGTAAATTACAATCTTAACAAATATAACTCAATTAATAAAAGTAATTGAATTCGTAAATCTATTTTATATTTGATTTGGAAATTAAAGAATGATTATATATATAATTAAGTAAAAGTCTAACTCAGACAAGAATTTATTTTAAGTAAAAATTATCCTATCTTTCCACAACTTTATTCAGTACATGATTAATTACATTTAATTTTAATGAAAGTCATTTTTTTTTTCACAACTTGAACAATTAAATAGAAGTTGTCTCGTATTCCAACAACTTCAACTGCACAAGTCACAAATGGTCAAAGGTGGAAACCACTTCTTCATATTAAAGTGGTGTCAATAAGACACAACTTAGTTCTAAACCTTTTCTTTTTAAATCGACCTAAAAATATAATTAAAAAAAAAAGTTAACCTAGATTGGTAAAAAAAAAAAACTCAAAACTCCAAGCATGTAAACAATAATAAAAAATAGTTTGACGTGGTAAAAAGAATATTATATATCTAATATTTTTTTATCAGATTAAGTATATAATAATAATAACCCTAAAGCAAAGCCAAAGGTGAAATTAAGGATGTGATATTTACATAAATTGAGATTCCATTTTGTTTTCATGTGAGATATACATTAAAAAAAAAAACTTTCAAATAAAAAAAAAAACTTCTGTTAACCAAAATGTTTCAGAGCCTTCGATTCAAATATTTTGCAATGAACTTCAAACTTCGTCAATACCTAAATTTTCAGCAAAGGAAAATATAAAAACCTATGTAACCCAAAATACCAGTGTGTATGTTTTACATGTGCAACACCATAATTAATTAATTCCCAAAATGTAATACAAACATATTTTGCCTCAAATATGCACAAAAGTACATTTCAGAAATGCCCAAATGCATCATACATTAGTACAAAAATGTATATAAGATAGGACCACCACCAAATGAAGTTCCAAATTGCACCCAAATGTAAAGCAACAACAGTTACACCAAAATGTAGTCCGAAATAGTAACACTAATAGGTACAAAATCTATAAAACAAGTACCAAAATAGTCCAAATTTGAAACAAATTGAGAACATGTGCAGCACCAATACACACTAAATGCAAATTAATACACATAAAAATACATTAATATACAGCACTAATACACCAAAAATGAAGTCCTACAATGAACCAAAATCATAAATTAGTGATATTCACTCTCTCATACACAATGCCACACCCCAACTTCCATTCAAGGGGTATTATGTCACAACTACCTCCATGTCCAAATATGTAGATATACCTAACTTTTTTTTCTCTCTCTTTAAATAATTAGAGATTTTACTAGATAATATAGTTAGCACAGATTTCTTTAAAATTGTGTGATTATGCATACACAAAATCAAATTAAAGATCATAATATAAGATGGTTCATTTCTTACAAATTTATACTAATTTGTGACTTTCAAGCTTTTAAAATATTTATTATCCTAAATTAGTTAAAACTCAAATAGTTGGATGAATAAAAGAATGCTACAAGTTTAAATGAGAAGGGAAGTTGAAATAGGAGCCAATTTTACTCTTTTTTAAACATAAAGGAACTTATGTGATTCAAAAATTCTTGAAAGAGGCAAATTCTATAGGACTAAAAGTCAAAGGTAATTAAATTGCCTTTCTAATACTTATTTATTTCTTATATTACTCATTATTGGAATAATTTTATTAATTTAAAAAGTTTCTAATAATCTTTTATGAGGAAAAATATTGCAAAGATTTAATTTGATCCTAGTCGTTCTATACATCTTTTCCATCCGCTGTCTTATTAATTAACAATTTTAAAATAGAATTAAATAATTTCGTAACATACACACAACTATTCTCAAATTTTATATTCTTAATAGTTTAATATTAAAATTACTTTTATTGTCCTGCATTAATAAATAACATAAAGGATAATATTACACCTACTTCCGTATGTCCAGATCTAGGGACTACTTATTCATGTAGATAATACAACTTATTTACAAAATTCAATGTTAAATGATAATTTTTTAAATATTGTAATTGGGTTTTTAAATATAATTGATGCAATATCTACTCTTTGTATTTACCGTAAGATCCTAGAAAATGGCGTTTTAAAAGTGATAGTGGTTTAAAAATAGTGAGACTCGATAATTTTAATATTAAAAGCTTTTAGTATAAATAGAATTGTTATAAACGAGTTTCATTATTTTAAAACACACTATCTCTCTAGAAATCACTTTTCTAGAGTTCTCTGACTTCTCTGGTCGTCTAATTGAAGAACTGAGACCGTAGGATTGATCCTCTCGGCAAGCTCTTCAAATTGGACCGATCAGTTTCTCCGTTCGCGTAAGCTGAGTTTCCGCTCTCTTTTTAGTCTTTTTCTGTTTTCTGTTGCATGCAAGCCCTCTTCCGCTTGCATGCGACGTTTTAATCATCAGTATGAGTCTCTGTTGATCAATGATCATAACGGTATGTCCTGATCGTTCTTGTGATGTTTCTATGTGTAGATAGAGCATCCTGTGGAGTTAAAGGTGTTGACATTTTTAAGGCGTTGACGTTTATAAAGCTGTCTAAACAGCATAACATGTAAGGGAAGCTAACCACTCTTCTTAATTTGAATAGAAAATCCGTAGATGAGCTTGAATTACGTGTTTGATAGATGAATTAGTGTTTGAATTGCAGGATTTGGTGAATAATTGATTTGTGCTTGAGGCAAACTGATCCACTACATGTGGGAACAAGTTTGTGACCTGATATTTTCGCCTAGGCGAATGACGCTCGCCTGAGCGAAAACACTAGGAGATGCACCTCTGTTCCTGCACGAAGTCTCGCCTAGGCGAGCTGGGGTCGCCTGAGCGAGAGACGATCTCGCCTAGGCAAACCAGCCTAGACTGAGCGAGAGTTCGCCCAAGTTTTCTCTTTTTGCCACTATTAGTGTCTCGCCTAGGCGAGACTGGCTCGCCTGAGCGAGATGACCTCTCGCCTAGACTAGACTTTTTAGTCTGAGCGAGAGCTACTGCAGTAGTAGTGCTCTAATTCTGTTTTCTTTTGTTGAAATGTATGTTTTAATGTATCCTTGTGCAACTTAGGCCCTGTATGGTTGGAATGCTACCATTGATGTATTGTATGATTAAATTGGATGAATACAAATTATGAGAAGATGAGGTTGAAATGGAATTTCAAGGGAAATCCAAGTGAAATTGTAGTGTGTGTAAGGATGTAAGGAATCTATAATGGTTGGTATCCTGAAACTCCAATAATCATTCAAGCTCAAATAGAGCAGAATGAATTATGTCGTGAGGAGTAGCAGGAGGTCATCGTCATTGGACTTGATCCAGTCTAGACGTGGAGGGGACTTACCTTGGGAACGGTCGGGTGAATACTCCATGTGTCCAGACTCTGCAGAGTTTGAGAACCGTTACAGGTGCAAGCCACCAAGAGATCTGATGTCGCTTACATAATCCAGATATTGAGTCTAGAGTCGTGTATATGTGTTGTGGTGGTCTATATGATTATGGTGATAATGAGAAAGATTACATGGTTTCTGTTTATAATTGAACTGCATGATTCCTTAATCAGATTAGCTTACCCTTGCTTTTTGTATTCCTGTCTTGTGTTGTATGTTTCCTTTTGCGATGATCACCTATTCGGTGGGAGCAGATGTAGTTGCAGTGTCAAAGGCACTTTTGGAGGATAAATTGAAGAGGAGGTTTCTAGTGGGAGCTTTAGCAGTGATCAATAGTACAAAGTTTATTAGTTTAGTTTAAGTGTATAAGTGATATATTTTTTATTTTTATAGTTATACCTTTTGGTAGACCGTATTAATATATTGTGTACACTGGATTATCTGTTTTGGAACTATGATGAAACTCCCTTTTATTAGTTTTAAGCTGCTGAAATTGAGATGTTACATCTATACTATATATTATATTATACAAGGGGTCATTTTGGTGTACATATTTATTTTTTATTTCTATCTTTTAAATAATTTTTTTTTTAAATTAAAATAATTATTTTACAAATTTTATTCTTTAAGTAACCATTGTATAAAATTGATATTTTTTATTTAACCATTTTTTATAAATTTAAATTTCTTTAAATTAAAATAATTATTTATAATAAAATTTTAAAAATTATTTATATTTATTTAAATAATTATCGTATGTGTTAACTAATTAATTAATTAATTATAAATATAATTGATGAAAAATGTCTTATTGGACACCACCTTGTGTCTTATTCTTCTTTATTTCTTTCAGACTTTATATCACAACCTAGAACCAAAGTAGAAAATGTCACCTAATTTTTACATTGATTATTAACTAATATTAAAGCCTTCATGATTTTTCTTTTACATTGATAACATTTCCATGAATTCACTAATTCATGTAAACAACTAATATAAAGAATTAATATTAAAGTAGGGATAACATGATCTTGTATCTCTGTTGTTGTTATTGTTCACATTATAGTTTATTTAAATTTTCTATCATACTATAAATTTATTTTTATTTGAAATTACATTTTATGTAAAACAATCTTAACATGTTCTCTTTTTCTTTTCTTTTTCTTCCCTGTAGCACATTGATTAGCCTTGTGAATATAACTTTTGTTTATTGGAAAACTCAGTGACATCTACCAGTTAAATAAACAATATAATTAAAAGGTAACTTTTTCTAGTAGTAATAATAATGGTCTCTGAAAAAAAAAATAGAGGGACAATAAGATGAGGTTTTCCGCCTCAAAAGTTCATGCATCAAAATACATTGACTCACAAAATTAATTAGAGAATTAACATTATAAAAAAAAATATTTTGAATCAATAGCAAAATATATATATATATATATATATATATATATTAATGTTTTCTTTTGTTTGAATGAACATTTTACAAAGATGTGAGGAGAGTAAAATAGTATGGGCCATTTCTTCCGTCAATACAAATGTTTTGAAAATACATAACTCTTCTGATTCAAAGGTAAATTGTTGGATTGACTAAAAGAATTAAAAATAGAGTGTAAAATGATACGTTAGCATGTTTTTGTCCTCTCAAGACCTCAGAAGTTAAAATAAGATTAAGTGGGGGTGGTAAGTTGAGATTAATTAACCTATCTCTTCAATTTTATTAAAATTAGAGGATTGATTTGTCGAGTTAATTTTTCTAAATTGCATATTTTTTTGTTTTAGTATAATGATACACATTACTTTTAATTTAATTATAGAAATGTTCCTACCATGTTAAATAGTTTCAAATCACTTAAGAGTCGAGACTTAAAACAGTTTAAATATTTTTCTTCTTTCACTCTTTGATGTGTCTTTTAAAAACAAAACTGTGGTAGAGCACACACTCTAAAATGTACAATACCTCGAATGCATGGTGATTGACAATGATTCTATCATCAGACTTAAAATCGAAACATTAAAGCCTACTGTGGAACCGATAACAAGGTTTTATACCGAACCATAAGTCCCTTAAGCCCTTTAGTATTGGACAAAAACATATCAAAGTTTCAAACAACTACAAATTTCAATTTTTATCAAAATTTATAGACTAAAAACATATTTAATAATTTTCTTAATAAGTCTTAGAATGTTAAAACATTTTTGAGTTGGTCTTACTCAATATAATTGAACTTTCACATACAACGTTGATGAATATTTCATGTTACATGAATATTTCATGTTACATGAATATTTTTTTCATAATTATAGTATTGGTAAAAAAAATCTACTAATTGATCTATGACTAGTTTTTTATTAAAAATTAATTGATTTTGCAACCACTTCTTTTACATCAGCTCACATGTAACTGATTCAATTATTTAACAATGCTTAATATTACTATTAATGTGTTTTTTAAACATATACATTGAATAGTCACTCTTATTTTCACTCTTTAGTCTATAATATGATATGCTCTCAAGTTCAGTAGTTAACGTCTTAGTTGGAGAGTGGATGTGCCTCCAAAAGACACTTTGACACTCAAGTCATAAGTGAACATCGTTGGATGGTAATAAATGTTGTAATAATGAACTTGTAACATGATTACTTCGTGAACAAAACCATTTATAATGCTATTTATACTAAGTTTATGAGCTTTTACCTGGTTAGGTATGAAATTCATATATGCTTGAACTTCATAGATAATTATCTTAATTAATTTGCTTAATGATCTAGCTAATATGTTTTTTAACTCTTAACCTCTACTAATCATTGATCCTTGCTATCATATTGTGATGTTGTCCATATGATCAGTCATTACAAACTTAGAGGATGTGCAACCAGACATTCATATCCGCTTGAAATGGTTTTGGGTAGTACAATTCTCTAAAATAGTTCAATTTATTGGTGCATATAAGTTGAATATCATTTATGTTCCGATCTCAAGTCAGTGGAGTGTCATCGTTAGTGTCAATCACCATGCATCTAAGATATTGTCTGCTATGGAGCTTGTGCTTCGTCACAGTTTTGTCCTTAAAAGATACCTCCAAAGGTGGAATGAGTATTTAAATCGTCCTAAACCTCCACTCATAAGCGATATGAGATTATTGAGTGTGGTTAGTGATGGATGTTAGTAATGTTGTAGGGGACCATGGCCTCACTGAATTTTTTATTTATTTTTAAATATAGTATATATTATATTAATGAAAATTAAAGTAGATAAATTTTTAATTTTTGTATGAAATATAATATTTAATCTTAATAAATAATAAAATATAAAAGAAAATATAATGAAAAAAATTATTGAGATATTTTCTTTGGTCTCTCTTATTGTCTTTTATGTTTCTCACTTCATCTTCCACTATTGTATATCTTATTTATTTTTGAAAAAAAAATTAAAAAGTTAGGCATAAATTTAATATTTCTGCTCTCAATTCTCATCAATTATCTTCCATATTTTAAGATAAAGAAGTAATACTCTCTTAAATTTTGATAGTAAAATATTAGTTTAATATTTAGCAGTGGCGGATCTTGACCAAAAATGTCGGAGATGCCAAAGTAATATAATTTTGATATAATTAGATTCCATCATTAGTATAATGCTTTAAAAACTAACTTCTCTAACTGAACATTTTTTATCATTAGTATAATGTTTCAAAATATGTGAAGAGGTAGAATTTATCTTGTTTTAGTCAATAATTTCCTTTTCATCACTCTTAAACGATTAATTTATTCTTCCATTCTTTATCAATATACCTTTTTTGTAAATAATACTAAAAAATAATTGATCATAATCTAATAAAAAATTAAGACATGTATTATTAAAAAAAATATATTCATTATTATTAATACATAATACATTATTATTTTTTTTCTATATTCATAAAAAAGAGAATATACAAAAAGCTCATGAGATAAAAAAAAAATAATGTTTTCATTATCAACCAAGACAAGAGACAGGAAAGGAAGAAGATAAATGAGAAATATAATGAGTTTATGTCTAACTTTTTTTTTTCTTTAAAAATAAAAAGAAGACATATGAGAGTGAGAGATTATTACAATTTGTGAAAAACTAAAAAGACAATGAAAAGGAAAATAAAAATTATGTTAATAAATATTTAGTTTAATTACTTTTTTGATTCATGCTTTCCTTTAAAAATTTTAATTTGGTCCTCCAATATTTTTTTTAATCTCAATTTGGTCTTGATTTTTGAAAAACTAATGTAATTCAATCTTTTACTATCAATTTCGTTAAATTTCTTGAAACAGATCAATGATCTTTTCATTAAAATTGAGACTCTTAATATGAATGATTTACTTTGTTGATGTAATTAACCTAATCCCAATGTCAATTTTTAAATAAAAACAGGAACCAAAAGAAAAATTAAACCTGAATATTTTTATTTTTTATTATATTTAATTTTATGTTTTATTATGTATTTACAATAAATATTATGTTTAAATAAAAAAAATAAGAAATAAGAAATATAATTTTTATTAATTTTTAATATATATTGCCTACAATTTAAAAAATTTAATAAATTATATATATATATAACTATATATATATATATATATATATATATATATATATATATATATATATATATATATATATATATATATAACTCAAAAAAAATCAAAATCTTAGGGGGGCCAGGGCCCCTCCCTGCCCCCAAAGAGGTCCGCCTCTGATATTTAGTATTTTTTTCATCTCATGAGTTTTTTGTATATTTATTTTGTTATGAATGTAGAAGGTAAAATTATGTATTATATGTTTTTTAATAATCATTCTTTAATTTGTGATCACTTGATTATCATAATTATTTTTAGTAATTACTCTCTCAATTCTCGATTAGATTTTGATAAATTAATTTTTAGTCTTAATTGTTTTTAAATAGCCATATTGATGAAGACTAAAATAATATATTAATTTCTTTTAAGTGATAAGAGGAAAGATACTCATGAAAATGAAAACAATACAAATCTACCTCTTCACATATTTTTCAGAAACATGATAATGAAGATACAATTGTTCAATTAGAGGAACCCTTTCTTAATACTCAAAGAGGTACATAGGGAAGTTTCATATTAATTATTTATAACTTATTCTAAGGAAACGTTTTCAAGTATGGGAGTACCTAAAAGTGGAAGAGATGAAATTAGAAAAACTTATATAAAATGGATTTCATATTAAATACAACTTCAAAACTATCATTTTTCCAAAAAAAAAAAACATACAAGAAGATTTCAATATTAAATTATATATACTTTTGTTGCATCAATGATAACGATTAAATATATTATTTTGATTTTTTAAAATTTTTGATCAAAGTCACTAAACATGATAAAAACATTCTCTAAGTTGTTATTATCATTTTATATATATAAATTTTCATTATTATTATTATAACTAGATACCAGGAAAATATAGGAGGAGGAACATGATTTAGTCTGATCTATTTTAACCTACTAGTCATTAGCTTACGAATAGTAGGAGAGAATAAGTTGAGTTGTCATATAAAAGGAATTCAATTTGATTGTATAAAAAAATTAGAAAACAAAATTTTATATTCAATGGAATTGAACTCATTACAGAACCTATAATCACTTTGTATACACTTTCTGGAATCAACTAAGCCAAAAAGTATTTAAACATCATTAGTTTATCTTTGTCACAAATAGATATTTCAAAATATTTAATTTTGTTTTGTTTGATCTGATTTTTTAATTCTATTTATTTGAACATACATGATATATTTTGTTTTTATTCCTAATTATATATAAAATTTATCTTAACTTTTAATAAATACACATAAATACACACTTAACTCGAACATTGATTTCAATTAATTTTTTATATATTTAAAATATCTTATTTTAACGATTTCTTTATCAAGTTAGGGTTAAAATACGGAGCAAATTTTCTTAAAAAAATTATTATTCGTCTCAAATGTTATAAAAATTTCATCTTCTTCCATTTGATTTATGTTGAGTGACATTAATCTTTTACTGAATTTTTAATAAAATAATGTTTGTATCTTTTTTCGTTTTAAAAACATTATTTGAATAAATCACACACACACACACAATTTTTCATTAATTGTTTTTCTTATTTATGAGTATATTTCCGTATTATTTTTTTATTGGATGATTTTTAAATATATGTATTTATATTTGTAATGACAATGACATCAGCACACATCAAATGGATCTAAGAATGTTCATCATCTTGTTTTCAGCAAGTTTAGAAGAGGAAAAGTAGTTACTGAAATGACACTAATCATATTCAATAAAGCTTTTAATTCACACTCTCGTTAAAACCGTTATCATCCACATAATAAACCCAAGTGCATACAGATATAATCATAAACCCACATTTTCTGCCAATCATTATCCAAAATGGCAATTTAAAAAATAAAATTGTAGTTAATAATCTTCCCCAAGTCACGCCCAACAATATAAAACATGAAAATGTGAGCGAGAAGAAGTATCCTAAAAAGTCTAGAATAGAAGTATATTCAATGAATACTTGAGAAACAAGTTTAATAATTATGCAAAATGTTCTATGTACATCTAATATCCACAACCGCCTTGCGCCATCATCGTAGAACAAAGATTGTGTTTATTACATCCTCTAAAAAGATAATGATTATGATCATTTCCTTGCTACTCTCAATTTCAGATTTCAACTATGCACAATTAGTGATAGAGCACAAAAGATACCAAATTTATTCAATATGATCATAATCTAATAGTGTTTAATTCAATTTCAATACCCAGAAATTTTAATATTCCCAACAATAATATTAAAATATAAGTTTTAATATCGTCTATAATTTAATAAAATTCCAAAAATCTTTGAAAATAACAACATTTCATTGTTATTTTTTTTAGGATTAAATATATTTTTTAATTCTTTTAAATTTCATTTAAAATTGAAATATTTTATCTTCAAAACTCTTACTCAACGTAGTCTTGTAGATATATGTGTATTTAATTCTCTTAACCAAATTTTATTAAGTTTATTTGACGTTTTAAATGCGTTTCAAGAGAATTTCTTAACTAATATTGAATTAAAAATGTGTCAACCAGTATAAACAAACTCAGATGTTATCATGAGAGACGATTAAAACATTAAATAAACTTAATAAAATTATGTTAAAATGATTAAATTTACATATCTCTAAAATTGGAAGACTAAATTAGACTAAAGTTTTGAAAAGAAACTAATTTTAATTTTCATTAAAAATAAAGAGACAAAAATATATTTAACCTTTTTTATATTAAATATTATGTGTACTCTTCTTTTATCCAGAGTGAAGATGATATTTTTTTATTTTAAATAAATACTCAATTTTCCTATTCTATAGTATTATTTTGAACACAATTACATTTTTTTTCTCTTTTTACTATATAAACTATTTAAATTTAATTTATTTTTACCCATTTTTTTCTTCATTATTACCTTTTAAAGGTTACAAATGATCCCATTTGCAATCAAGATACATTATTGACCATTGCTTTTATATTCATTTGTTTTTTATAATGTAATTGTGTGTTTTTTTATTAATTTTTCTATACAAGGAGTAGTAACTTGGATTTACAAATACCGTAACAAATATTTTTTCTATGATTATTATGTTTTACTGTTCATCTTTGTGTCATTAATTAAAGAAATAAATACGTTCCAATTTTTGAGTGTAGTATTTTAAAAAACAAATTAATGATTCATTTGAGAAAGATACTAAATTATTGAATTATCAATTGAATCATTTGCGTTACCACTTGAATTTTGGTAATATGTGGATGAATAGTTCTCAAGTACTTTTTTTAAAGATATTGTAAATGGATTTAAATTGGTGCAATTTTCTTTTTCAAATTACCAAAAGAGACAGATTTATAAGAAGTTATAAAAATGGGTAAGTCAGGTCAGTTCGCTGTTTAATTTGAATTATTTGAATTTGTTAAATTTGTTTAGGTAAAATAACTCAAATTTGTAAAATATTAATATTTTTTATTTAGTATAATGTTTTAGTTACGACTAAATAAATAGATATATTTATTAAAAAAAATCCCAGATGAAAAATAATTAATATAAACTTTAATTGAAAAAAATATCAAAAAAATATTGATCAAATAGTTTCAATCAACATTGGATATACATGGTACTAATAATATTAATTAAGTGATATGTAGCGAATTGTGGGTGCGAATTGCAAGGACGAATTTTGTCTTTCATCTATGTTTTTTCATGGGATATGTAGTGAATTGCGAGTGCAGATTTGTAGGATGAAGGATTTATTCCATCCACTCAAAAGTGAGGTAATTTCAATGTATTTTTGTGTAACATTACAAAATTACCCTTATTATAAACACATGAAACAGTGAAGCAATTGCTCCTTTCCCAAGTTCCTTTCTGTCATTTGTTTGAAGGAGAGTGGTGATGTTAGTTCACTGTAAGAACTAAAGTTGTGTGTGTGTGAATTGAATGCACCGGTGTTGGTGTGTAGTGTGAGCTTATGAGTGCAGACACATGGCTGTGGTGAGTGGTGGAGGAGGAAGATGGTAGACGTGGTGGGCTATGGTGGGGGAGGAAGATCATAGATGTGATGGAGGAACATGGTGGTGGAGGGGGCTGATTGAAGGGGATGCGCACCAGTGCGGTGCATTGTGTGTGTGTGACATCGATTATGTAATCGATGTCTGTGCAAAAGAGAGAGTGACACTGATCGTGTGTGTTATTTTTTTTTAATTTTTTGTATAAATTTGTTTAAAATTTAATTGTACAATTTTTTTAATTTTAATTGTATAACTTTTATTACATTCATAAAAATTTAAATTTTTTTATTTTAAAATTTCATATAATTTTAATATTTTTTAATTCGTATTAATTATTTGTAATTATTTTTATAACATCAAATTACAAAATTATTCTCTTTTTGCATCAAAGGTATTTTGATAACTTTCTAATTCTATCTATTTTTACAATTTATTTTATCTATCACATCAATCAAATATCTCATTAACTTTGATAAAACTTATCTCCAAATCAACTCACTTTACTCTCTAAATTCACTCCAAAAAACATACAAATTCATCCACTCAAATCCATTTTCACACTCTCCTCCAAATCTATCTCCAATCGAACACACACTAAAAGCTTATCTAAGGGTAAAATTAGTTTTATTACCATGAATTAAAATATCTATATAGAAATAGTCCGTAAACAATTAAATAATTTAGCTGATAAAACTTCAATTAATTAATAGTTAATAGAAAAAATAACTTTAACCTACTTCGTGTCGGATTTAAAACCCAAACCCAGTGAAAACAATATGCTAAGAAGGATAAATATATAAAATTAAGAGGATAAAATAATTTTTTGTTTATATATTTAGTAATAATTTTAATAAAATAAGGACAATATATTAGATGGGATAAATATATAATATTAAAATGGTAAAAGAATTTTTTATTCATATATTTAATAAAATAATGGATGTGTTTGCCTATCTCGTATACAAGTTAGTCCATCACTTCTATATCAATTTAATAGGACCGGTGATATTCTTTATATATATATATATATTATCCATATTATGTCTGGGTACATCATCTTGAGAAGCTTCTGACAGTGATAGCTGATTCCACCATTAAAACATCAATGCAAATTGCATTCGCTACATGTCGAAATTGCAGCCATTGCCAGGTTCTATGAGAATCAGGACCCCACTACCTTTCATATCAACGTTCATTTCAACTATGGACTTTCGGATGAATGAGGTAACACATAGATTACAAATATATATAATGTGGAATTAAAAAATCGGAAAAAAATTACGGTGCTGGTCTAAAATTAATTAGTGAATAATATTATATAAAAATTTGTATAACATATTTTTTTTATGTCTTTTAACTTTAAGTACATTTATACTCTTTTAAAATATAATTTAACTTAAATCTCAGGATATTTTATTACAAAAATATAAAAATTAAAAATTAAAAAAAACAAATATAAATTTAGAATTACTTTAAATGGGAAAAAAATATCATAAATTTAAAATTTATTATATAATTACTAATATTTAATTTTCGATCTATTTTAAATAGTGTGATACCTTTCAAAAACATATTAACATATTACTTGACCACACATAAGAAATTTATATCATTCTTAATTCAAAATCTTAAGACTATAAGTTTATGAGTCTTTATCTTTATATGATATTCAATTTTCCCATTTTTATTTAATGTAAGACTTAAACTCACTTAAATTCTCAAATTGAATTAACCACTTTCATTTCCCATCATGCTTGCTTATCCTAATTTAAAATTTGCTTACAAAATCTCCATCATTACTTCAATGCATGAGTTCAAAACAAAAACATTTACATTGCCATGGTTTCTTGCTCAGAGGAATATTTAATAATTCTGAGACCAACCATGATGCCCTTTTCCTTCCTGCCTTCTGCCTAACATTATACATATTATATTTCGATTATCAATCATACTAAGTTTTTATCATGGAACAGTCAAACGTTGTCGGTTGCTCAAGACTTTTTCAACATATAATTAAGTACAAGTACCTACAATATTGTGTTGCACAATATGTTTTTCAATTTTAGTGTTTACATTTGCTTGGAATAGACAATGAAACGAACCCAGTCTTGGGAATCTGAATTTCTGAGTATAATTTAGTTAATTACTTTTTTTGTTTCGAATCGAGGTTTTTTCTTTTCTATCTTATCGTCACTTTGTTGATTGCCTCCTAATAACCGGTCAAGGCATCAAATCAAGCAGCACATAATAAAACACTCACTTTCGAACATTCATAGGCAATATATTATACAAATTGCTCCATTCAAAATCGTACATGTTTTTCTTTTAACATAATCAATGGTACTTATCAGCGACTTGTCTAGGAAACTTCTACTAACAGCAAATATAATAACTATAAAGTTCTTAAATATATTAAATAAGCAACTTTAAGCACGTATTCTTAATTGTTTGTTGCGCTTTAAGATTGAAATAGTTGATGTTTGTAGTGAGTAAAGAGATTGTTGAGTTTGTGTTAGAAAAAGAAAAGGGAAATAAATAAAAGAAAAGTGAGATTCAAATGTAATGAAACCTTTTGATTGCTTTTGCATCGTTGAGCAATCACATTCCATGGGGGTTTGTGTCCTTGTGGTTTGTTCCGTCATTTAAGTCAAATGATTATTCTCTTTTGCAGTAGTATCACTGTTTAAGAAGATTTGAATTGAAGAAATGATAGAACATAATATAGGGTCCACTTCAAGGATGAGACCAATTACCCAAATCCAAAGAAAAAAGAAGAAGGGTTAGTGGCTTCGTGGGTCATTGTGTCTTTTACTTTACACTCATTATGCTTCCACCTCACACTACTCAATTTCTTTGTTTCATACACATATCAACTCAATTCTATTTTAAGAATATCATTTCAACAATTTAATTAAGATCTTGGCCTCAAAATTTTGCTACTATGGGAACCAAATGGTGTAATATGTGTAAGAAATATTTATTTATTAACTTTGATGAAACAGAAACAACGACAACTCTGTTTGCCACACTTTGAAGACATCATTAACAGAGACACACCATTATGACTTCAAAATAGCTTCTTTCCAATAATATAGCATGTATAAATAAAATGATTAAATATCGGGGACATTTAAAATTAAAATCTATATTATAGCATGAATAATGAAACCCCGTGGTCAACTATGGTGGTGCTCTAGTGGGGTAGCACTTTCTCTCAGTCTCCAAACAAGTAAGACATTTTATAATTATTTGCAGTATTTCAGTATTTATATTAATAGTTTACGGATCAAAGTTTTAACAAAATTTCCATTGTCGTCCAGCGGTTAGGATATCTGGCTTTCACCCAGGAGACCCGGGTTCGATTCCTGGCAATGGAAAATTTTATTTTTTTTAAGTTTTCTTTATACTCTTATATTTTCTATTGTAACAATGATAGTTTATTGTGGGCCAAAACACAACAATGAAATACACATCCAAAACAACTGATGAATGAAATACACATCCAAGATAACTGATGAGTAAACTCAAATTAACATAAATCTAAAATCTTGATTCTAAATTTTCCGAAAAGATTTAATTTTGTAAGATTTTCTTAAAAATAAATTTCAAATATATCTAGAGTTTATATATATATATATATATATATATATATATATATATATATTAAAATTATAAAACCACATTATCTTGCCCTTTTTTATTAAATTATCTATCATTTCTTTTATTTATACTTTTTTTAATTAAAAAAAGTTGTATGGTTTCTCATAGATAATTTCAGTTTTTTGAACTTTGTTCTTGTTAGATTATGTTTATAAAGTTTTTAAGATGCAATGATGTTTTCATTAGGAATAAGCTTTCTACACTAAAATGTGATGCTATATAATTATTTTTGTAGCAGATTTATGGATTTAAATAATGTATAAGTGAATGTTATAAAACCACATTATCGTGCCCTTTTTTATTAAATTATCTATCATTTCTTTTATTTATACTTTTTTAATTAAAAAAAGTTGTATGGTTTCTCATAGATAATTTCAGTTTTTTGAATTTTGTTCTTGTTAGATTATGTTTATAAAGTTTTTAAGATGCAATGATGTTTTCATTAGGAATAAGCTTTCTACACTAAGATGTGATGGTACATAATTATTTTTGTAGCGGATTTATGGATTTAAATCATGTATGAGTGAATGTTATTAAAATATTTTTGTTTTTAGAGTGAATGAAATTGCATTAATCCACTTCTACGCCATACGGTTGTTTGATCATTATTAATGTTAGGGGACATATCTTTATCTAAACTGCCACCAATGATATTTATGGTTCATAATAATAGAGTCTTTAAAACCTTATGTTCTTTCACTAGGATAATTTCTCACCACTGAGCATGGTATTTTCAATGGTACTATTCTTGGAGGTCATTGATAATTGTGTTATCTTCTCGATGCAAAGTCTTTTAATTGATAACTTTTATTCCTTTGAACAAATATTTGCATATGAGATGAATTGCATGTATCACTCAATCTTGTCTTTTACTATAAAACACTCATATGATGAGTGTTTGTATTTTCAATAATATCAACTTGTGGTATCGACGTTTCGGGTGTTAATACCTTCCTCAATGTTAGTATGAGGTCAATGTTGATTGTCTTTTCTCATATGTGCACCCCCTTTTAGCATTCAAGAGAGTGTAGTGTACAAAATTTGATGCTTTTGGTTCCTTGATTCATACAATGTGTTGTCATTAGGGACATTCCTTTGCATACTACCTCTTTTTATGAGGTTGTCTTGGCTCAAACCTTATTATAGAAAGTCTTTGAGTTCTTTCCAACTAGAAAAACTTGTCCTGCATCTCAATTCATTTAAGTCAATTGTGGACTTCTTGCATGACTATCAGTGAAGGGACCAAGTCTTAGAGCAGTGATCAAGTGGTGTAAAGCTACCTCAAGATTCAAATTTCATATGTTTAGATTCACTTTACTGAAATGCTATATAAATGACTACAACAATTCTCTTTTATGCTATTTGAGTTTGATCGCAACAATTAACATCAAATAATGTGGATGAATGGTCACAAGCCAATTATTGGACCTTGTTACCAAGGTGTTAAAATAATCTATCGATAAACATGTAAAATGCATAAAATAATAAAATGCATAAAATAGAAAAGGGAGGAACCAACAAACATTTAATGTGGGAAAACCTCAATATGGAAGAAAAATTCATGGTTCCTTGTCCTGTAAAAACTTTCACTAATAAAAATTGATGGGTACACCACAAGTTCTTTTGGAGATTCCAAGAATCAATAAAACACTATTCTCTTCACCAACAAGGTGGATAACAAACCCTAATAAGTACTTTAAATAAACAATAGAGTGAACCTCAATATATGAGAAAGGGAATAAAACATTTTCTCCAAGGTAGCTTCTCTGCACAGACTTGCACAGGATACACTGGTTGCTCTTTTCTTCTTCTTCTTCACTCTCTTTCTAATGGCTTCTCACTAGAGGTACTCACAACTTCATTCTCTCTGTCTCACTCTATTTTTCTCTCATTTCAAACCTGATGCAAGGATTCCATATTTAAATTGCATAATGGGAGCCGGGAGCCCATAAAAAATACCTCCTTTTATTTTTTTAATTAAATCAGTGTGGACCCAATAAATTGGTGACCCACCTGACATGTTAGTGACCAATTTAAGTATAATTGGTTATTAATTATAAATTTTGATCCATAATAGTGATTATTTAAGAGAGTAATACTTTTTAGTTTATAAATTAGTATCTAAATTAGTCACTATTAGGGATAACAACGAGACAGGGCGGGAACGAATTTCACCATCCCAAAGAAAACATTCATCCCCATACCCATTCCTAAACCTAATGATCAGTATCAAATTTTTGTCTCATCCTCATCCTCACCGGTAACGGGCATATACTTGTATTCATACCTATATCCGTTTTCTTACTATTTTAATATTAATTATTTTTTATAAAGAAATACTAAATTACGGTAAATAAAATATAATATTATCAAATATTCGATATTAAAATGAGAGTTGTTTCTTCATTTTGAAATATTTAGAAATAAATTATAATTGTATACATTCCAAATTAGAATATCAAATAAAATTTCATGAGAGGCAAAATATTTATAAATTTTGCACCATTAATGAAACCTAGTTGATAAAATTTAAACATATTTAAAAAAATATAAAAAGAAAACAAATATTCAAATTAAAAAATATTTAAATGTTTGTTTACGTAAATTTTTCAAATTCTAATAAATTTTTTTTTACACTAATAGAAGTTATAATACATCACTTGATCAAAATCACACAAATAACAAAGATTCTAATAATAATAGAACTTTAACATAGATATTTCATCTTTTGAACTTCAATACATGTTGGATGATGATAAAAAAAATTCATGACAATTTCATTAATTTATTATATTATAGTCGATAAAATTTATTTATACAATTATAGTGATAAATTTACACATATGATAATAAGTTAGAAAATAAAAATAATTATATAAAAATATCAAAATAATATTTTACATGATAAAAATAAATAACAAATAAAATTATTAAAAAAATTATCAAACATGTGTCTTAAAACTTTTCAAATATCAACTTTAGAGATGTATATAAATTTCATGGCAAGCCAAACAATTAAAAGAAATAAAAAATAGAATGTGTGTAATGTTTTTAGTATGTATGTGTGTGTGTGTGTGTGTGTGTGTATATATATATATATATATATATATATATATATATATATATATATATATATATATATATATATATATATATATAT
>Ga0209589_1003044_pt1 | contig 29349 bp, 11 predicted proteins | sample CowpeawhiteBW_FD_187525 | JGI IMG/M metagenome (GOLD analysis project Ga0209589, IMG submission 187525) | Root nodule microbial communities of legume samples collected from California USA - Cow pea white BW (SPAdes) (version 2) | ecosystem: Host-associated > Plants > Roots > Nodule | place: USA...
AAACCACTCCCTCCGGCCAGTCATATGGGTAGAACACCCAGAATCAAGATACCATGCGTCATCATCATTGTCTTCGTTCTTGGTCTGAACCATGAGTAAGACAGCTTCAGAATCGAACGACTCTTCTTGCGCGAGATTTGCCTGGGACTGAGGCTTGGGTTTGTTTTTCGCTCCATCACCATGCCAGCAGTCGCGTGCGAAGTGGCCATACTTTTGGCAGTTATAGCATTTCACTCGCTTTTTGTCAAACACCTTGTCTTTACTCTCATTCCCGCCTTGCTTTGATTCACCATCTTTCGACTCTGGATCAGTCTTTTTCTTGGATTTGTGACCCTTCTTGGTATCTTTCTTTGGCTTCGATGAAGTTCTTGCTTGAAGAACCAACTCCTTATACGATTTGCGATCACTCATGCGTAGTTCGTGAGCCTCCAACGAGTGCTGCAATTCTTGAATACTCAGCTTGTCGATGTCCTTTGTTTCTTCAATTGTGATAACAAGATGATCGAACTTTGGATGCAAAGAACGAAGAATCTTGTTTACCACGTGTTCTTGAGACAATGTCTCGTTACAGCTTTTCATGGCGTTAACCACACTCTGAACTTTGTTGAAGTAACTCGCCACAGATTCGTTGTCCTCCATTATCAAGAACTCAAAGCTTCTACGTAGGGCCTGCAACTTCACTCGCTTGTGCTTGTCACTATCTCCGTAAGTCTTGATGAGAATCTCCCATATTTCTTTAGCCGTTTCAGCCATTGAAATTTTGTTAAAGATCTCATAGAATTCACACATTGATATAGCAAATACCTGGCTTTGCTATCCATCTTCTGCATGTGTTTGTAATTCCTCTTCTCTTCGTCTGATGCCTTGCTACCGGGATCGACGACGCCAACTTCGATCACCTCGGCCACATCTTGGAATCCAAACACCGCGCGCATTTTTATCTTCCAATCATCAAAACAGCTTCCATCGAACATGGGCAACCCTCCAGGAATGAATCCACCAAGTCCAGCCATGATTCTTGAATGTTTCTTGAAGAATCACTATAGGTTTCTTGAACCTCACACGTGCTTCACAAAGAGCACCCTGAATCGTCAAGACACGCCACACACAGTCTGGCAGAATCACAGACAAAAGAACCACTTCTCAACTCACGTACTGGAAGACCCCCCCTCTGAACCAACCTTGCTCTTGATACCATATAGGAACTATGCACACATATAGAAGAATGAATGGAAGTCTGTATATTATGTGAAATGAATGAACGTATTTATACACAGTACAGAAGCAAAATATGAAAGCAACTATCATATAACAGTACTAACTGTTTTAACTAACTAAGGTTCACTTTTGACTTATTCCTAACATAAGATTCCTTTGAATTACAAGTTTCTCCCTATTTTTGAATTGTTATATTCTTTCATATGATAATTTCATATTTTGTTCTTGCTATTTATTTTCACAGGTCGAAGGAGCTTTTGTTCAAGGTATGGGTTGGGTAGCTTTAGAAGAACTTAAATGGGGAGATGCAGCACATAAATGGATCCCGCCTGGATGCCTTTACACAACTGGACCTGGAGCTTATAAAATTCCTTCTGTGAATGATGTTCCCTTCAAATTTAACGTCTCACTTCTGAAGGTATATTCCTGAACCCTGAACAATTAATTTTTTTTTTGTCTTTTTCTTGAGGTAAGTGGATGAATCCCAGAGTAGAGAGGATACTTGTAAAGATGAAAAATGAACAAAGATAATTCTTGTAATTAAGAAAAAGTTCTGGCCCAATTCTAGGACTAGGGAACAATGGAACCAATAGATTTGAGTAGAGATGTTGAATGTGTTTCCACATGACATAAAGCCTTTATTTTAGAGTTGTCAAAACCGTTAACCCGGCCCGACCCACCATAGGTTGATTACTTAGTGAGCCAATCTAACCCGCCTCAATTATTAACGAGTCAAAAAAATTTGAATCCAGTCTAGTCTACCATGGGTTAGTGGGTTAAACGGGTTGGTTCACGGACTCACTTAATTAAAAAAAATACAATTTTTTTATTTTTGTTTTCAGTTAAAATTAAATTATAATTCTAATTAAAATTTAAATAAACTTCAATACAATCTAACTACAAACTAAAATCACAAAAAATACAAATTATCTATGTGTTGGCTAAAAAAAATAACCTAACTTGACCTAAATACAAAGTCCAACTTAACAAAAAATATTTGTGTGGCTCTTTATTTGCGGGTTGGTGAGTCAATCCGGTTCACCACGGATTCAGCCCGAGTGAGCCAAATTCTACGTGAGTCGGGTTAAAAATTAATTCGTATTGAAATTTATGAAAAAATTTCAACCCAATTCGATCCTAATCCGTAATGAGCTGGGTTGGCTTGCGGGTTCCAAACCATTTTCACAGCTATAATTTATTTGTGATTAAGAATGCTGTGTAGGACAATAATCTAAAATTGAAGATATCAACTGATTATAGTTACCTGGTTTGATTTGTAGGGTCATCCAAATGTTAAGGCCATCCATTCTTCGAAAGCTGTTGGTGAGCCTCCATTTTTCCTAGCATCTTCTGTGTTATTTGCCATCAAAGATGCCATCATAGCTGCCAGAGCCGAAATGGGGCGTCATGAATGGTTTCCTCTTGACAGTCCAGCAACTCCTGAGAGAATTCGGATGGCTTGTTTAGATGAATTAACAACGTCCTTTGTTAACTCCGATTTCCACCCCAAAATTAGTATCTGATTCTCTTCTTTTTCTCACTCTTAATTTCTTATCATAGCAAAATCACAATGTCATAATGAATGTTCACATATCAAAAACCCAGAAAATATGATGCAGCAATTCACAATAAAACCAATGCCAACTTACTGCCTCTATCTTATCTCTACCTTGTCTGTATTTTTTTTTAAAGAACTTATTAATATTATGATAAAGAATTTAATAAAAAATGAAAAAATATATTTATTAGGAGAAAATACTTTTTCGGTTAATATACTGAGACAATAATTTATCTATAAAAAAATATAAAATTTTAGAGTAAATTGCTTAATAATTCCAATGTAATTAGTAAAAGAAGATATAATTATTGTTTACTTTAGAATGGATAATTTGTAAAATGTAAATATACATTTGTAACATGATTATTAAATTCTAAATGCCGTGTTTTGCTGGTTTTATTTTGGCTGTTTTGCTTTTTTTTGAATGTTGTGAATTTGTAAAGTAAAGTATATGATTGGTTTATATTATATATAAAGATATGTTTTGAGTTGTTGTAAGGTATTTTCGGGGAGGAAATTCTATTGATGAGGTGTATTTATTAGGGTGTGCCTTAATTAGGACTTTTCTATTTTGTGAGACTATCCTGGATTTTATTAACTATTTATACTCATGTGGACTTTACTAGCTATTCATACTTATGTAAAAGAGAATAGTTAGGTGCAAGAGCGGACCTTGGTTATGACTAAGGGGAGCCAAGGTTCCCCAAAATTTTTTATTTTAATTGTTATATATATATATATATATATATATTTAAAATTATTTTAAAAAAATTAAATTTTTTTTTGAATTAAGTTTATATTATGAAAAATTATAATAAAAAATAAAATAAAGATAAAATAAAAATTAACTTCATAAAGACTTTGTTAATGTAAGAAATTAATGTTCTATTTCTAGTTATAAGATAAACCATCAAGAAAGTGTAAGGAAAAGAATGTCAAAGAGATAAATTGAGAAAGGGATATTAAATAACAAAGATGTTAAAAAACACATTCTCACATTATCTCTTAGAGAGAGATTGAATATCACATTTTTAGATGATCTCTCCCAAATTAGTATGAATCTTAATTATGATTTTATGAATTCTTTTATGAAATTGATATAAACCATAATTATATTTTTCTCCAAAGAAATATAATCCTAAATGTAGAAATTTAGAAATTTTTGTGTTTATTTTATGGTTATTTTATGCTATGATAGTGAATGATATTCATTTTTTTCTTCTATTATCATGTGTAATTGTTTTGAAGGGAAAGAATGAAGAGTTTTTTTTTTCTAATTAAAAAAGAATAATTTATATATACAAATTTGAATTTGGCACCTCTAAACTTTTTGTCTAAGTTCCACCACTGGTTAGGTGGTGAGAGTAGCAGGAGGTCCTATCATAAGAATGGTTTCATTATTCTTATGATTCTAACAAGGATTAATCTTGCGAGTGGTAGTTCAGTAGAGCATCTTGATAGAGCAATTCCTATCACTATAAATGCTTGATTTCACAGGTCTAATTCAAGTACACTTATCTGAATAATATCGAATAGAAGAGTTTGAGTTATAATATTATTTTTATGTTATACGTCGGGTGTATATATTGGTTCTTTAAACGAAACTATAGTTTTTCTATTAATTAACATAATTTTAATTAACCTTTACCTATTGGCTTGAAAGTTAATTCCACATCTTTGTTTTAGTCTGAGGCTGAAAAATACATATGAACTATTTCCACAATTATCATCAAATCAATTACTTTTTAAGGCAAAATTAAAAGAAGTTTAAATTTGAATTACTTTTTAAGTTATTCTGAAATCTGTATAAAAAAATATTCTGAAAATTGTATAAGTTTAAATGCTTCGGGTATTTTCATACCCTATAATCGACTATAAAAAAGCATATATTATGATATAATCAATAAATAAAGGAGACACAAGTATTTGTTAATATAAAATAAATAGTTTTAAATATCACTTTTGCATCTAAGAATCACAATCCTTCCACGTATTTTGCATTGCACTAACATTTGTTGTGAAGAATTGAAGGGTCGCTTCTCTCTCTGTCACCCAAAGCCTCATCCATTACACTTGAAGATCCTCAAACGTTTTTAAGGTTCTAATTCCCGTGCCTCTTGTACAATTACAATGTTTAACTATCTTTCATGCTTCATATTAATTAATTAATTGCTCAAGTCAAATGATTAACATTTTAATTATCTTCCGAATATCCATCCTTCAGTTTCTCCCTTTCCAAATAGGGTTTAGGTTGCATTAGATATTTCTATTTGAGGTGGCATGGTGAGTTTCCATTTTGGAATATCTCGTTCAAACTTTGGCCCATGTTGTGCTAAAAAGTGATTACGCCATTGACTATTTTCTAAGTAGTGTGTGATTGTTAAATTAGGGCGAATTTCAGTTGGGTTATGTGCCGTCGTAAATTCCAGAGTAATTAAACTTTTGGGTTGGTGTTCATTTGCTGATTCTTCTGACTAATTAATTAACGTTCGAAAGAGAGATTTTGAAAACCTGTGCTTAATTTGAGCCAATGTCTCTTTATGAATTTCACCAGTCAATTATTTCAACAAACATGGATGTCAGATGGAGACAACATGTCTTTTTCTATTATTATTATTATTATTATTATTATTATTATTATATTCTCTTTCAAAGGGCCCATCATTCTCAAAGATTCCACGTGTAAATCTAGAGACAAACAGCTAATGTTTCGATAAGAGATTACTACGAGGTTCATTTTACGATATCGAATGGAATCTTTATATCGTAGGAGCAGGGCACGAACTACATTAAGATCATATCATAGAAACAAGGAAATGCCAAAATGGAAACTTAGCAAAATTAATGTATATAATATGATATGATAAAATTTAAAATTAAGCAAACTTTTGAATGGACAATAATAAATGACACAACAGGGCTACATTCATAACAAAGGCTCTTCGGTGTAGACCCTGTATTATTGACGAAGTCTTAGTAGTAATCGCAGCAATGTGTTGCATAAATTTGTTGAAACGATATAAGCTGGTTTAGTTAACTTAATAGCCTGCAGGAGGCGGTGGGGAGTTATAGAGGTAAGGTAGGTGATGTGGCGGGTACTTGTGGACATAATGAGGAGGTGGAGGTGGAGACTTGTACACGTATGGAGGAGGAGGTGAAGGAGATGGAGGGGGAGGAGATTTGTAGACGTATGGGGACTTGTGGACATATGGTGAAGTCGAGTGGGATGGAGGTGGTGGTGACTTGTAGATATATGGTGGTGGAGGTGAAGGGGATGGAGGTGGTGGTGACTTGTAGATATATGGTGGTGGAGGTGAAGGGGATGGAGGTGGTGGAGATTTATAGACATAAGGAGGTGGTGGTGATGGGGATGGTGGTGGTGGAGACTTGTAGACATACGGAGGAGGTGGTGAATGGGATGGTGGGGGAGGAGACTTATAAATATATGGAGGGGGTGGTGATGGAGATGGTGGTGGTGGGGACTTGTAGACATAAGGAGGGGGAGATGATGGAGATGGTGGAGGGGGAGATTTGTAGACGTATGAAGGAGACTTGTGAATATATGGTGGAGGAGGTGAGGGGGATGGAGGTGGTGGAGACTTGTATACATAAGGAGGGGGAGGTGAGGGAGATGGTGGAGGAGGAGACTTATATACATATGGTGGAGGAGGCGAGGGGGATGGAGGTGGTGGAGACTTGTACACATAAGGAGGGGGAGGTGATGGAGATGGTGGAGGGGGAGATTTGTAGACATATGGAGGAGACTTGTGAATATATGGTGGAGGAGGTGAGGGGGATGGAGGTGGTGGAGACTTGTAGACATAAGGAGGTGGAGGTGATGGAGATGGTGGAGGGGGAGATTTGTAGACATAAGGGGGTGGAGGTGATGGAGACGGTGGAGGAGGAGACTTGTAGACATATGGTGGGGGAGGTGAGGGGGATGGAGGTGGTGGAGACTTGTAAACATAAGGAGGGGGAGGTGATGGAGATGGTGGAGGTGGGGACTTGTAGACATAAGGAGGTGGAGGTGATGGAGATGGTGGAGGAGGAGACTTGTACACATATGGTGGAGGAGGTGAGGAGGATGGAGGTGGTGGAGACTTGTAGACATAAGGAGGGGGAGGTGAGGAGGATGGAGGTGGTGGAGACTTGTAAACATAAGGAGGGGGTGGTGATGGGGATGGAGGTGGAGGAGATTTATACACGTATGGAGGGGGTGGTGAAGGAGATGGAGGTGGAGGAGACTTATAAACATATGGTGGGGGTGGTGATGGGGATGGTGGTGGAGGAGACTTGTAGATATATGGAGGTGGTGGTGAAGGAGAGGGAGGTGGTGGTGACTTATAGACATAAGGTGAAGGTGGAGATTTGTGTGCATGTGGAGGTTTTTTGTAATGGTGGGGTGGGTGTTTTGCATGCTCTGGTGGAGAGTAATAGGTTGGCTGGGATGCATAGTAAGGCTTATAGTTATAATCATCACCAGCCACAGTGATAGCAATTAGACAAAATGCCAATCCATAGATGAGTCGAGGCCAGTGCCTCGGCCCTGCCGATGTTCTCATCTTCTATCAGTGTACAGCACCAGTGGTTGTTTAGATGAGCTATGCTCTATGCTTGCATTTGCAAAGTATGCATCCTAACCCTTTATATAGTGTTAGCCTTCAGTTATGGCTGATACTGTTTATTTGTTAAATGCATCGACAGACTGGTTGAGGATTTAATATACATGCTGCACATTACCCTTTTTGTTCAAATCATTATTCGGAGTTGAAGTTGCAGGCCTCCATTATGTGAATTCATATTTCTTACGATATGGATTAGCAACAAAGTCAAGAAAGAAGGTTGGCAATGGCATGGTTGGACGTAAGAACTAGTTGAATTGGATCAAATTTTGAAAATGCGCGTTAAAGCAGCCAGCTATGATTATTTCAATTGAACTTTAGAGAACCGGTGAATATATTAGAGCAAGCCTGAAGTACCAAACATCATATTGAAGTCAAATGTCAGGGTGTCGGTCAAAACAAAAACCTACCAGACATCCGGATCAATAGGCAAACTTACATTCTCAAGTCATGACAATGGCTATAGTTAAAATTATCCCCATGAGAATGTGACATTATAATTTTATCTTGGTATAATTACTTTAGAGTATTTTACGGTTTTTCTCATCCGTACAAAACTTGGTCTTATGAACCTTTGATCAGTTACCCCATTTGACTAGGTTTTCAGGGTTTAACTGTTGATGTAATATTATTGGTACTTCACTGATGTTTGTTTTTCCACATTAACATTGAGCATCTAACTAACTATGTTCTTAACTGCATTTTGAGTGGTTTCCCTGTCCGATTGTAATTTTCCATTACATTACTGGTCTAGTGCGAACTCTGCAGGTAGGACTCATTTTTCCTAGTGATTTCATTATACTTGCTATATGTACTGTTCTAGACATATTAGAGAATGCTGCTACTGTTTTTACTCTGCCATCATCGTGTTGTTTTCAGAGACATGTATTCTATATATAAGGTGATCCATTAGTTGCATTTTGATAGTCATTTAATTGTAGAGATAAACACAACTTGCTCCACTTATGTCCTTGACATGGTGCAGGAATACTAGTAGGTTTATTAACTTACATATCAAAATTAACTATTTGTGTCTGTCATAGACTCATGGCCAAAGACATTTGGAGATTCATTTTCTTGTCAAGTTAAGGTACAAATTAGTCATGAGTGAAACTAGTAAGAATTCGATCCCAATACCTAGTTTATCTGCACCCAAATATATAGCAGATATCAAAGAGATCTTAGTTTTGAAATTAGATGAAAATTTGAACAGTCAGGGAAGATAATTCCTTTTACAGTTATAGATCGTAATTAAAATTTTAATCCATGTTGACCCTGTTGTCTCTCCTATAAGACATTCTCCTTCAACTTATGCAGGACATTGATATACCTTGCCATTTATTTTAGTATTTCTTAATTTCAATTCCCTAATCAAACACATTCTTATTACACGGATTGGCTAAAAGAGAATTGCATCATATTATATAGCATTGCATTGCCGGTGAGTTCTAATCTAACCTTAGTTCAGAAATAATTGATGTTGGCAGTGTCAACGAGTTGGTGTGGCCAGCTGTGGGAAAGGAATTATATTCATAATTTCGTGGGAAGCCATCAAATAATCTTCTCTCCTCTCAGGTTCTCCTTAAACCCAATTTCTTTTCCTGTAAATTTCATGAAAATAGATAATATCTTCTAAAATTCAACTTCTCTGATATGTAGTAAGAAGCAATTTTAACCATTCCATTTTGGATAGAGGGTAAGATTATTATTCCATTTTATATTTCATTCCACTGGTGTGCTTATTCCTTCAAGGAAAACAAAGAGTTGAGATTAATTTTCCATAAAATATTTTTAATATTATATTATATTATATAAATTATGATATATTGAGTTTACAAAGATTTTAGCTTTTTGGGGAGAAGAAATAATTTCGGCCATTCAATTTATATGAATATTTAATAATAATTTTTCAAAATCAATTTTAATTTAGATGTAGGTATATGCATTCTGTCGGCACTTTAAAAATCTTTCTATCAAATTTTGTATTTTCTCCTATTCAATATGTTGAACATATTTTTATTGGGAAATTATAAAAAGTTTGGTCAATTAATTCCTGAATTCACAAATTGTCAAAAGATAATTTTTCTATCATAATTTCAGAAATTGCAAATGCAATTGTTTATGTAGGTAAATTGGTCGATGCTCTTAATTTCATTCATTAACTTAGTGTATTATTTTATTTTAAATTTGGTATGTATTGGTTGTTGCTTTTTCTTTTTTTAAATTTGAGATGTCCTTTAATAGAGAATTCGATTCGTAGTTAAGAGGTTGACTTCTTTTAATATATGTTTTTGTGTTCACACGGGCATCGAGATCCAATATTTGTCCACATTCATATTTAAGGAGCATGATTGTCCTTCAACCATGTTAGTTGGTTACTAAAAACTTGAAATAAGAGTTTGAATCATAAAAATAATGTTTGAGTTTGACCATAACAATAGTTGTTAAAAACAATGAGATGAAACCAAGTATCAGAATTATAACTCTTTGATTTTTTTAATTTAATAAAAAATCACTATTGATATTTAGATAAGTATTATTTAAAAAGTGAATGAATGTTGGTCATATATACAATAATTAGTTATTGAATAATGATGTAAAATTAAAGCATATATCACTTGTTCTTAACTTTTATGCGTAATGTAATTGATTTTATTTAACTTTTATAATGTGTTCATTTGAGGGAGAGAATTTGAAAAGGAATGGATGGGTTTGAGTGGATTTGAGAGTGAATTATGTGTTATTTTTTTAAAGGATTTAGAGGTGATTGTGAATAGAATTGGAAGTAATTTTTGTGAAAGTTTGAGAGATTTGATTATGTGATAGACTAAAAATTATGTTTTAATAGAAGTATTGGTGAGATTACCATTTTGTCCTTATCGTATTGTCCACACAAATTTGTTCCACTTGAGTTGTCATCAGATCTCTCACTTTCTCTCTACACATAGATTCGTTCCATTTGAGCTGAGATTGGATCTTTCACATTCTCTCTACACATAGATCTGTTCCATTTGAGGTGGGATCGGATCCAGTCCTTTAACCACATCCAGATTCATTCCAAGTGAAATATTCATTCCAAGTGAGATGGGAACTGATCCATGCTCTTCACGTTCAACTCCTTTGCTCACACCATGTGTGGATGGGTTCCAACTTTGCCAAGTGTTTAACCACACATAGATCCGTTCCAAGTGAGGTGGGAACGGATCCATGCTCTTTGACGTTCACCAGGTCCCTTTGCTCACACTCACACTATACATGGATGTGTTCCAACTTTGTAGAGGGTAAAACTGTATTTAACCAAGTGAATCAACTCAAATGACCGCGTATTAGGCAGGCATATCTTCCTCTTAATTCTCTTCAAGCGAACAGATAAATTACTACGTAATTTGTCTTCGCATTACCACTCAAACAAACACAATGTTGCACTTTAAGTAATTAAAAAAGAACTATTTCCCTAAAGTATTAATTAATATTATGATATTTATGGTGTAGTGATTTTTTTAAGAAGTTGTTATTTCAATTTGTTAGCACTAGTTTTTACAAATAAGAAGAAAATATAAGCGTAGTACTTCAAGCTTTATTAATATTCTTCGTATAAAAAAAAAGGTTTGTCTCAATGCCCAGCAAAACTTAAGAAATATCTGACATTGGATTATTAGTTATAAAAGTAAAAGGTGGAATGAACAATCTGATCCGTGAGAGTTTGAATTTAGTTCTAGGACTTAAATAAATTAAAATAACATTCTTTAAAATAGTTTCATTTTGCACTTTCGTGCTTAATTACATATAGATTCTTCCTACACACTATAATAAAATTAATTTATTAAAGTACAATTAAATAATATGATTAAATTGCAGTTTAATTATAACACGTAAGAATTTATTTCAAACTAATAATAAATGTCAGAACCCAATAACTACTCTCCTCACCCACTCTCTTCTACCACCGAAAAACACATTCCCACTCTCTGCATTTCCTCTCTCTAAACCCTCTCCTAGCTCTCTGAAGCAAGCCATTCCCTCTTCTGATCCTTTCCACTCTGTGCAGCTGCTGAAACCCAGAACCAGGAGAGGAACTTCTCCTCAAGCTGAGCCATCTCCCCTCCCGGTAAGACAAATTCAGTTCCTTCCAATTCTCTTCAATTCTGGGATTCTTGGATTTGATTCTTACCAAAACGAAGTAAGGACTTAAACTCACCCTGAGTTATGAATTTCAGCCCCTTAGGTTGAGGACTTGAGGTACCATTGTGTTGGAGCCTTGCTTGTGGTGTTTTGTCAAAAGGTAAGGGAAGCTAACCGATACATTGTTCATTTGAGTTGTAAATTAGGTTTTGTATGAGATTGGTGTGCTGAAATGACTTCTTGAATGGCTTATGTGTGTGTATGATCATGTTGGTTTCGAAATCTGCGTTCTTGCATGTGAAAACAGTGAGATGATCTGATATTCTCGCCTAGGCGGACTGGTCTCGCCTAAGCGAGACTATCAGAAAGGCTCACCTCTGGAACTACGCGAAATCTCGCCTAGGCGAGCTGGGGTCGCTTAAGCGAGACATACTCTCGCCTAAGCGAGCCAGTTTAGCCTGAGCGAGAGTTCGCTCAGTTTTAAATCCTTGCCCCTGTTTGGTGTCTCGCCTAGGCGAGGCAGCCTCGCCTAAGCGAGATGGCTTCTCGCCTGGGCTAGATTACCTAGCTTAAGCGAGATTCACTGCAGTGGGGTACATCAATTTCTGTGTTAAATGGAAAAATGACATGTTTTACTATGATTCTATGCAAGGAAGCTTTCATGTGTTGATGAGTGCTTAATTTATATATTGTGTAAGGAGATTTGAAGGTTATTAGTTTGTTGTGTGATGATTAGAATGGAATTTCAAGGGAAATCCATGTGAATTGTTAGAGTGTAAGGACGTGTGGAATCATTAATTGGTTGGTATTCTGAAACTCCAATAATCATTCACGCTCAGATAGAGTAGAATGGATTATGTCGTGAGGAGTAGCAGGAGGTCCTAGTCCTTGGACTTGATACAGTCCTAGACGCGAAGGGGACTTACCCTGGGAACGGTCGGGTGATAACCCCATGTGTCCAGGCTCTGCAGAGTCTGGGAACCGTTGCAGGTGCAAACCACCAAGAGCTCCAATGTCGCTTACACAATCCGGATATCGAGTCTAGAATTTTAAATATTAATCTATGTGTTGTGAGTGATGTAATGATGTTCTGTATTATCTTTCTTTTCTCTCAGTTAGCTTACCCTTTTCTTTTGTTCATGTGGTTTTGTGCTCGCGGTTTCTCTTTTGTCTTTATCACGTGCTGTTGGTGTGAGTAGAGCCTCGCCCAGATGTGGATACCTCCTTTCAGAGCAGGAACTAACCTCTCTTACTTATAATTGTAGTAGTTTTTGAATCAGGTGTTGAGAAGCCTTAGCATGGCAAGTTGTTAGCCCTTCATATGCTTTTGGATGACTGTATTAAACGCTTATACAGTATATATGTATAACTGCTAGTTTTACTATTTGCTATGTCTGATCATGAATTAATGTTTTGTTTGATAGTGTGGAATACTATTAAATGAGATGTTACAATAAATGTGAAAGATAAAAATTAATTTCAAATTTTATGTATTTATTAACTTTTAATAATTTAAAACGAAGGTAAAAAGGTGGAAGTTAATTTTAAAGTTTTTTTAATTATCAGCATTTAAAAAATAAGTTGATAGAAAAATACCCCATCAAACACGTAAAGTATGGCTTAGCCAAATCAAAACTATAATTTTTGCAAAGAAATAACAGAAAAATTATTACTTATTATAAGATTCGAGGGACGAAAATATTGTTGTTGTGTGTATCACGAAACCACGTTCTCGCATAAATTGATAGAAGATCGCAGTGTTATAAAAAAACAAAAAGATATCACTAGCCTTTAGTCAAATCATTGAATCCAGTATTAAACATTGCGATAATTATAGAGCTATTATTTTCTCATATAATTTTTATAATGATTTTTTAAATACGATTATTTATTTATATTTACAGAAAAATACATTTATTAAGAATTTACTTTGTTATCATATCACAATAATCAATAGATATTATAGCGATATATTTGAATTCATTATTTAATACATGTATAAATGAAGGATACAAAAATTCATGCGTAAAAAAGTTTAAAATTGGAAAGCAAATTGTTTAATTTTGCATATTGTTAGTTAAGCAACACGAGTTTAAACCTATTTTCATTTGCGTAATAAAAGTTAGAGTAAATACTTCATAATTTATTGATGATATAATGAATTTTTATGATGCCATCAAATTATTAATTGTCATGATTAGTCGTTGATTTTTTAATAAGTAATGAAAAGGTTATATGGATGATTATTGATTGAAAGTATAATTTTGTTTTGCAGTAAGAGTGTATGGAAATTAATCTCAAAATAATTGTCTAAAGCCTGATCTAACTTTTATACAAGATATACTAGATTGTGTTTACCAATTTCTAGTGAAAAAGAAAATAGAGTGGGTGCCGTGAAATACGTTTATTTTTAATCCTACTTTTGAATTATTTTCATTCCCATATTTAACATAAAAATTAAGAAAGTAACAGTATTTTTTTATTTTAATAAATATAATGTTTAATTGCATCATTGTCTCATATTAATACTTTTATTTCACTAAATAGAAAACAAATGTAAAACAATTATTTTAAATAAATAATAAGAGGTGCAAAAAGCGATTATCAGTTTGACATAATAGTTTTTTTGTAGGCCTATGGCCTCTTAAAAAGAGAGCTAAAAATGTCGGGGAAAGCTATTTGCATCGATCTTTTTTGTAATTTTTTTATGCAGTTTTCGAAAACATCTATTTTTTGTATTTTAACTTTAAAAATCATAACATCTTAGAAAATGGAACAATTCACATTTTTCTAAAATTCGAAATAAAAAATATTAGGAACTTTGATCAAAAGTAAAAAAAGAAAAAACTTTTCTCTATATTGTGTACTGCAGTATATTTTTGAAATATAAGATAAAAAAATTATCTACTGATTACTAGATAATCGGGTTGATTCTAATTTTTGTGTGCAAGTGAATATAATAGTATTATATAATTTAATAGTAATATTGGGGAAAACGTGTGTAAACCTACTGCATGCGCGCATTTATACTACATAAAATATCTTGACTGTTTTAGGTTTCGGTACTCAACACAGCAGATGTTAATTCAATATAAAAATAATAACACTAAATTGGTGAAAATAGAGCACATAATTCAGCCTTTACGATAAAAGCGTTATGCGTTTTGAATCCTCGCTGCGGCTGATCCTCTTAGCTTCCAACCATTAATGCAGTGGGCACTGGGCACTGGGCACTGGGCATTCTGTCTTTATTTTGTATTGTGAGTTATGATTTATGTTTTTAAGGCTTATTTGTAATGCTGCCGAAAGCTGAAGCATGGTTTCATGGTGTTTGTATGTGCTTGGGGAGTACTGCTATAGGGCATTTGTGTGGGAATATGTTAGTACGGTGGTTTTGAAATAATTAGTATAATCTACTTAAATATTAATTAACCACAATTTTTTGGTAGGTTGTACTAAGGAAAGATTGATCATTTTTCATTTTTGTAAATGAGAAAGGGTAACCCTTATACCTATATAATACATTATTTAATAGGTGATAAAAAAAAAGGAGATATCTAAGCATAAGGAATAACCGAATTATATACAGGTAGGGTACTTCTATTCGCTCGAAGGTGATTATTTGTGTTTTGACACGTCCACAATCACCTCTCTGTAACACATAGGGCAAGCCTGAAAAAAACACAGAAAAGAAGAGGCATTTCAGCATATGCCAAATTGAGCACTACAAATATTTAACGAACTCGTTATTATAAATTAATGGGAATCAACATGGCGTGAATCCTAAAAAATATGCATTTCACAAAGAAAATTTGGGAGTAGTAATTGTCAGTTAGAAACCTAAATTAGTTCTTATATGCCTCGTGATCTCTCATTAAAACGCTTATATTTATAAATTTTTCAACATTTGTATTTTTTATTTCAGTAATGCTTTGATAAATTCTGAAGTTCGGAGTCTATTACGCACTCGGAGATCTCATTCCTAAACAACTTGCCTTATTGATGCTAAGCCATTTGTTCCCACAGCTAGCATGATAGGCATGTTTGCATGGTAAAGTCATCCTCTTGTCCCCTCTTCTATATTCCATCTGACAAATCACGCATCTAAACATGAAAATGAGTCAGAATAGCACAGTAAGGAGGAGTCTGTATCCAAACAATTGCTCTTCTGTCAAGAAAACAATAGATAAGTCTATGACTCTAGTTGCAATTCAAGTATGCAATGGGCTCAATATACCAAAGTATTTGTAGAATTCTTGTATAATCTACATAAGCACATGTTCTATATTTAAGGGAATCCTTAGTGATAGTCTTGGAACACCTAATAAATCCATTACTGATCTTTTTTTTTTTTATAATACAACCCATATGTCTGCTACCGCACCCATATTTATTAACCTCGTTGCTAGACAATGTAGTTTAACAGAGCTAAGAAGGCATATAATTCTGAAAAAAATTTACTAAACAGAAAAACTTACATGAAGTAATTTCATTTTCAGAAAACTAAAACAAAATCTAGAAACGGAAAATAACCTCTCCTCCCGTGACTTCTTCCTAAAGAAGAAAAAGCGGCCACACTTGTATTTCGATACTGGAATCAATGAAATTTGTTCTTGGGTGAGACCACGACACTCAGTTCCAACTGTCTCACCTAATTCAAGTAGTTCCTACGATAAATAAAATGGTATCAATGTGAGGAAAAAGGTAAAAAAGAATAAAACCAAGTGAAAGAAGTCTGTTCTTCCAACTTTTATCTATTGTTATTCTTCGAGATAGAACAAGGAATCTAGATTTTCACAGGTAACAACAACCAAGCCTTTTCCATCACCAGGTGCCACATCATTAGCAAGTAGAAAGGGATTTACAGAGAAGATAAAAGAATACTGTCCCAGAATTTCTTCAATAACTAACATGAAAAAGGATACTATTAAGAAAAAGTATTGTACTACTATAACGAAGGACACAAAGAACTTGACTTTTACAACTAAGTGCTCATGATTATCAGAACGACACGCATGTCATACAAATTATAACCCCATCAACCAATAAACCGTGATAGTTTAAGTTGGATGGTCTGCCCTATAGTTGTCTGTTACATTGGTAACAGTCTCACACACCCATCCATTGGTTTTGAACCCTTAATAACTTCCACCACCCTATTAGTCTATTTTATAGGTGAAGGCAAGGGTTGTCAATATCATGCTTTCTTGTTTAAACCAAATAATTTTTAAAATGGTATAGAGGTTTTGCAGCGCCTTCCTTACTTGCAACTTTAGTGAGTGACAGAAGGTCCTAATTGCTAGATCAATCCCACAACTGTCTCCTGTGTAACTATTATAAGCAATTGTTAAACCATTATACAACTTTTGAACATATTTTAGGGAAAATGATGCAGTAGTAGTGTGGATAGAACGTAATGCATTATGCTGGAAGAAACGAAGGGGGAAGAGGCTTGTGCAGGAGTAAAATGATCAAAAAGGAAAAGGTTGAAGGTATAGGTTCTAAAAATCAAACAATTGTAAAACTTACTATATTATATACATCTAGAGTATTGGTTGTATACTTTTAAGAAACCAAATATAAGATTAATTTACTTTTAAGTGAGAAATATATGTGGCCAACAAAACGAAGGCTACTTTCAGTCCAACCTCATAGGTCATGTTGTCAGGATCAATATTGTCTTCCCAACTGACCTGAAAAAAATTATAAAAAAATGGCTTAGCTCATTCTAATTAATTCGTGATTGTGTTGTAGGCATAGATACAACTTCAATGTTTAAATAATATCCATTTAATTATTTAAATACTTAATGCACCAGAAATTTAATAAAAATACCTCATAGTCATTGAAATCATTATGATGCCTTCTCGGACCTGAAAGAAAAGAGATGGATTTGTTTTAATTTTGAGCAGACATATTATACATTGGTTGGACTACAGATCTGCAAAAGGGGTTTAAAGTGGATAATATATTTGTTGAAAACTATCCAGTGATGAAACTCTGTAGCTTACATTCAGTAGAACTGTCTAGTGTGACACTGTTTACTCCTTCTTCCCTTTCTATACGTTCTGTTGCCATCTGTTCATTGATTGTTGCAGAGTTTTCCGAGTGCCTTCTATACTCATCCATCAATTGTTCATGATAATTTACCTCGTAACCATTACTATCCTGATGGTACGAGGTACCGTCTGGTTCAAACAGCCCAGATTTGTAAAAGCTTGTAGTTGAACTTGAAGGGTATGAACTCTCCTGTGTATGTATGGAAACTTTTTTACTTGCAACTTTCAACCAGAGCTCTACTCGCAGGAAAATAACATGAATAATGTTGTATATAAACCCTTTAAAAGAAGACCTTTATTCTATATTTGAAAAGTTCTACACTGTATATCAAACTTAGCTATGTATCCCAACAAATCTACAAAAAGGAAACAATAAAAAGGGTGCGAAAAATCTGTCAATATCCAAACATAATGTAGATAATATCTCTGAAGGTACCTGAGCATGTGAGGCACCAGAAAAAATGAAGTTAACATGTTCGTATGTAAGACCTTCAACATATTCAATAAAGCTTCCTGCTGTACTGTAGGGATAGCTCATGTTACTGTAACGGACCTCCATGTGTGGGTTCTAACTGATCTTGAATTCTATCTGCCGGACAAGTAATCTGTAGAGTGAATTCAAAGAAAATAGTGAATCAGTAATGTGAATTTACGGAAAATGGTGAATCTGCAGAGTAAATTCACGGACAAGTAATCTGCAGAGTGAATCACAAAAGGTAACGTGCAGAATGAATTCACATACAAGTAATTTTTAGAGTGAATTCAAGTATTCAATTCCGCATGTCCGTCAGTAAAACTGAGGCAATCAACAACAGATCACTCAGCTACTCAAAAATGTTAACCTGAATTTTGAGATAAAGAAATGATTAGGTCTTTTTAGATACTGTAGTTCGAAACCCAAATTATTATTGTCCTAGTTACATTAACTATGAAAGTCAATAAGTAGTAAATCACTACTCATATAGTTATTGATCACGAAAATAATGAAACAATTAAGATACAGCAACAATTTTAATTTCGTTATTACTGAACAAAATTAAAATCCTAACATACACTACATATAAAACAATCATTGGATATGAACGACATTATTGCATAATTTTTGCATTTGTCAGATTCTAAAAAAAGAGGAACAAAGTTGCATGAAGCATTTTCACGGTGAACTTGAAAGCGCACTAATCAAGTGGAAAAGGAAACAGAGCTTAAACACTCTCGAGGTAGTTAGTTATGCAACGAAGAACAAGATCGCGTGGAACGAAAACTGAAATCTTCGATCTCTGGTGAAGAAAAGAAAAACTCAACGACGAGTACCTGTTTAGTTGTACGGAAGCAGAGAATTAGAACATAAGCCTCGCAGTTGCGTTGATTCTAGAAGTGTAACAAGAAAAATGGTGATAGGTGAAGACTGAAGATGAAAATGAATGCACGAGTGTAAGATGAAGAAAGAGAATTGAATGGAAGGAATATGAAGAAACTGACCTTGATCTCTTTTGGTGCCGGATGAAAATGGATGAACCAACGAACGAACGAACGAAAAGTTTTGTAACTTCCTCTGTTAACTATGTTTTCTCCACCTTTAAGCACTTCTTGAAGGAACACGCCAACTCCGTTAGAGGATCATGATCACCTGCTTCGCACCTCTTCTCCAACCGTTTCAGTTTTTTCTCTTTAATTTTTTTTTATTGTATATATGTATTTAGCTATTATATTTATTTATCATATATTAACTCAACTCAACAGATTAAAAATAATTTATAAACATTTTTTCTTAATATATATTATGAAAAAAAGTCTTATAGCAAATTATACTATTTTTAATTATAATATCATATCATGTAATGTCATTTTTAAGCACTTATATATGTAGCCTAAGTTACATTATATAGTGACGAGAGAGTTGAACAAAAAAGAAATTATAAATTCATTGTTTTGAAGGTTTTGAATCAGATTATGTTTATGTTTATGTTAAGTTTATGTATCATTGATATCGTATGTTCTCTATATCTTTCTTCTAAAAGACCTATCGATTATAGGCTTGTATTGTATCCAAAAGTTTTTTTATGGATGGTCAAGTAAGTGTGTCTCGTGATGATGAAGAATAGTGATATTTTTTATTAACACGAGTGGATGGTTGAAAATCAAAGTATGAATATATGAATTAAGTTTTACGTGAAGTAGTAACAAGAAAATTGAGTATTATGTAAATAAGAATATCATATACCTATTTTATTAAAGTTTGTCAATTTTGTATAAGAAGGTTTGAACTTATATCTCATTAACATTATATTTTTTAAAAAAATCTGTCACACTACTAGTAAATTTTATTTTCTAAATAATTAAAAATAAGTAAAGAGTAGCATGGTGCACTTCATTTCTGGGAATATATGTCTCATGAATGCAAGTTCATTTTTGTCTAATTTACTTTTCTTTTTAGTGTTTAATGGATGGCAAACTGTGCTCACTGCACACCTAAGAGGAACAACACATGGAAAAGATAGTGCGAGGCATGTGAGAAAATGAAGGTGAATTGATGAGAATAAGCAAGTGGTGGCGTGGAAGTGAAGCGAAACACGAAAAGCATAACTTATCTTGACATATTCCAATCACAGCACAGTCCTTTTGTCTGCACTGATGAAGCCTGAAAATGAAGAAATAAAGAATAGCCACGAGACATTCGCTAAGTAATTAATAAACCAATTCAAAAGATTCGCTGCTTCTCCTCAAGGGATATGTTCTGTGCAGAGGAATGGCATCACTCATGCCAGACCCATATTTTATTAGGTTACTCTCTAATTTTTCAAATCCTAAATTTTTAGTTTCTCTGTTTTTAAAATAAAAGTTTAGTCTTTTATAGTTTCTCTTTTTAGATGAATGATTTTAATCTAATTGTTTATATTAAGACTTTGATGTCTAAAGTACTAATACCAACCCACATGTGATACATTTTTTTTCTTTATTCTAATTGTTTGATTGAGCTCCAAATGTGAGTTAATTTCAAACCAAACCAAATTTAATTTTTTTAAGTGCAATCCAAACACACATAAGTTGTTGCCATAACAATTATGACATAAATAATATTGAATTTGATTCTCTTAAAATAATGTCATGAAATTAAATCTTATATATAAAAAGAATGTGATAAGAAAAATTTTCCACCAAAAATTATGAACCAAATTTTCGAGATATAAATTAATCGTGGTAAACAAAAGTTAATTGATACTTTAACGTATACCTATAAAATATTATTATAATCACACGTTATTAGTGGTTGACACAACCACTTAATATTTATGAAATATGTAGATAATTAACAAGTATTTATCAAATACATAAACAATTAACAAATGTATGACATCATAACACAAAGTCCAATCTTTAATTTTAAGAACAGAACACACATATTTCTTATAAACATGGAAACCAAATTTGCACAAATGTAATACGAATTGTATTTTCTTCATGCTTTTCTAAGTGCATTACCAATTCATCCATTTTATTGATCATTACCATACAAATATTGAATATATATATATATATATATATATATATATATATATATATATATATATATATATAATTACACATAAATAAATGATTAAATATAAATTTAGCTCTTTGACATAAAATTTTTCATTTTCAAAATTTTTATATATTTTAATTTTCAAATTTTAAAAATAAATAAATAAATATATATATATATATATATATAATCATTTTATTTCAATTATATTAATTTTTTTTAACGTATTAAACACATCTCAGATTAGCATTTAAATTATTTATATAAAGATTCTTGTTTCAATGTCGGAAGGAAAACAGATTTGAAAAAAAAAATGTCTTTGAATTAAAACAACTATATCTATCCTTTCATTTATCTTTTAAGTTTGTAGACTAAAATGTATCAAAAATTTCATACGAGTGACAATTTTATTAGGGACTACAAATATATTTAAGGTATAATTATTGATTTGGTATTCCAATTTTTTTTAGTTTGTTCAATTTGATTCCCAAATTTTTGAAACGTTCAATTTGGTACCCTTATTTTTTAAAATTGATCAATTTAGTACCATATTGAATACACTTGATCAATGATACATCAACAAAAAGACTAAAATGATGTTAACTACACCCAACAAACAAGTCAATCCAATTAACAACTTCACCCAAGTTTTTATTGCAGTGATAGTTCACTAGTATACAAACGGCATTGACTAGAATATAACGGGAGATACCAAACTGAACCACTTTAAAAAATAAGAGTATGAAACTGAACCTTCTAAAAACTCGGAGACCAAATTGAACCTTCCAAAAATTCGGAGACCAAATTGAACAAACTCAAAAAATTGGGAGACCAAATCAATAATTATACCTATATTTAATGATAAATAAACTTTGAATGCAGTTTTGGTACCACAGATATTGTTAGTATATGACACTTGTGATAATCAAGCCCCACCAGAACCATACTTCTTTCCAAGAACAAGTAACTGAAGTTTGTCATAACCAGCAAGCACACCAGCACCTGCAACTGCACGAAGGATGTTTGCGCCGGCACCCTTGAAGAGAGATTTTGAACCTTCATTCTTCACAATTTGCGACAATGCATCCAAAGAGCTTTTGTACTTCACAGCTTCACCCGATGTCATCATCATTCTTCTGCGAACCGTATCCAACGGGTACGAGGCAATGCTTGCACTGATAGTAACCACCCACCCCAAAGCAAAGCTAGCCAAGAAACTATCCTGAAAAAATAGAAATGAAAAATATTGACCAAACTAACCAAGGTGACAAAAAAGGGACCATGAAAAGTGTAATGCTTTACCTCCAAAGTTCCCACCAAGAGCACTGGTTTCAGAGAATCATACATGCCAAAGTATAAACCACGGTAGACAATGATTCCAACGCAAGAAACGTTGAAGCCACGGTAGAGGCCAGCAACACCGTCTGATTGAAGAGTCTTCCTGTAGACATCGATCAAGCCATTGAATTGCCTCTCTCCACCACCCTTTTTTCCAGCCTTGGCATCATTGGCGAGGCGGGTTCGAGCGTAATCCAATGAATATACAAACACCGAAGACACAGCTCCTGCTGCACCACCAGATGCTACGTTCCCTGCAAACCATTTCCAGTATCCATCCCTGTCTTTCTTGAAGTTGAACAGCTTCTTAAAGTAGTCTTTAAATGCAAAATTCAAGGCCTATAAAAGCATTAGACAGTAGTCACCACAAGCTTAATGATTAAGGGATGATATAATCGACCAAGACCATGAACACATAGTAGGTCTCAACCATACAAAGTTTCACGTTGGAATGACAAGTATACCTGTGTTGGGAAGTAACGGATAACATTAGCAGTGTTCCCTCTCCACAATGAAACAAACCCTTCATCTTTGATTGTTCTTCCAAAGCAATCTCCAATGCCCTTGTAGGGTTCAGAGAGCCGGCCCGCTTTGATCATCTCATCCTGATTTTGAATGAGAAGCTTTACACGCTCAATAGGAGCAGCTGCACTCTTGGACACTGCCGCAGAAACTCCACCCATGAGAAAATCGGTGGCAAAGCTTCCCCAGTTTTTCTCCGAAGGGGATGGGACGAACACTGGTGAACCTGCAGAATGCATGTAGTTTGTGGCATTGCATGCGGGCATGACAGGGAACTGTAACCCTGCATTTGAATAATTTTCAGGAGAGAATCGCTGCTGAAACAGAGCTAGCCTTTTCAAACCTCCGTAACAAGTTCCAACATGTGGGGAAAGGTTGGAGCTGGATCTCGAGTGAAGCTGGCCAGCAAGCTTTTGTTCGATCGTTGGGTGCTGTTGTTTATCAATCATCATTGCTTGAGTAGTTGAGTGCTTAGAAATACTATGAACTACAAAAAGAATAAATTGTGTTAAGCTACTTACTTACTTACGGACTTAAATGAAATCAAGACCTGGGCTATTTGAGTTCAAGAGTAACACTGAATTCGCAATCACATTTAAGCTGCTTATTGACAGCTTCTGCTTATTACTGGCGAAGAAAAGGAAGGTGAAGTAACTAAGTAAAATTAAGAGTACTATCATTTTGTAGTACTGATCACTGATGTTTATACTGTGGTAATAGTATAAATCGTTTCTTATTCTACTTCAAAGTCATTAATTTTTCTTGTCTTTTGCGAAAAATGCATTGATTATATGTAGTTGATAAAACATAACATGATAGTATATAGAGCAATACTAACAGAAAATCATAATGTTTATCGTAGTTATAACAAGCATCATAATGATTGAAAACTAATTTCCATCCCATGCCTAACAACATTATAACAATATCAACAGCCTTCTCTCTATCAATCTATTAGAGGAAAAAATTATGTTATCTAGTTACATGACACAAGAGCCTTCTCACTATATCTGTATACGAGAGACAATTATAACAAAAAATGCTTTGTATTATATAGAGTTTACTCTTAAACAGAAATAAGATTTGTCTCAAAGTCATACTATTAAACTGTCACCATGTGAAAATCAAGTTTCAAGTAGATAAAAGTGATAAAAATGTAAGAACCCAGGATGACAAAAATAAAGCGTTGAATTCTTAGCCGACTAAACCTCAGACCAAAACAAAGACAACTTCCAAAGTCACCACGCTGTCTTTCCGCTACATAGTATAGTTTAGGTAGGATTTAGTCTATAAATGAGGTATGATAGGTAAGATAAAAACTCTGCATTGTACTTTGTAATTACCTTAGCCTATTTGAACAATAGAGAACTACTTTGTCAAAGAAATTTATGCAGAGTTATATAACAACCAGTCCTACCTGATGAAATTTAAATGTCAAAATTTATGCAGTCAGAACCACACTTCAATTAGAAACACAGTTATATAACAACCAGCTATGGAATCAAGTAAATAGAGTGTCTTAAATAAACATAAATCGATCAAAATTGATAAAGAAACCAGCTTAAGCCATAATCCAGAAATTAAAAGGACAAAATAACAGAAACTAACTCGTAAATCAACACGAACAAGGTTATAAAGAGAAACGCAAATTAAAGTCAAACCAGACACCGAGGGAGAGAGACTGTATCGTTGGTCTTGAGTTCTTGAATGAGGACAGAGATAACACGTTAAGAAAGAAGCGCTTGAATGAAAACCTTTCAGGCTCCTGAACTTGGGGAGTCTCGAACCGTTATGATAATTAAGTTAAAAATATTTGTTCTCCTTAGTCCGTATCAACCTGCAAATCTTACGGCTGTATATCATGGTAGGCACAAATCCTACGCTTTTGGAGAAATAGGTTGATTTTGCACATTATAGTGGAATAGTTAATGCTGCAAAATGAGCTTCCACTTCTTACCGAAACTGAAGGTTTCATGGAAGTTTCTGGCATTGACTTGTTTGCACAAGACTTTTCAAGTTGGACCGTTTCTGTTAATAAATTAGAGGCCTGTTTGTTTATCGCATGAACATTTCCACTCAAAATCGCCCAAAATAAACGAAAACGACAAGTTAACAAGAAAGAAAAATGCAAAATAAACCACTGTTTTAAATAATGTTTGAATCTCCGTTGCCTTGGATCTAAAATTGAGTCCTTTCCACCATTGACACAAACAAAAAATTATAGGTTCTGTTTGTTCCGTCTAGTAACAAGTACTAAATTGTTTGGAGGTGAAACCAAACACCCACTAAACCTATCAGATTGTTCTATATAAAATATTTTCGAAGAAACCTTCCAAAAAAGTATTTCTACTAAAGTAATCAAAGGCAAACACGCCATCCCGTTGAACGGTCCAGCACCTATATACTAAACATGAAGCAGACAATAAAATAACAATAAGGGGAGGAACAAATAACAATACTTAGTTGGTGACAATTTAAAAAACAAAAAAGTGGACCGAAACAACTAAGTTTTCAAAGACTACTTGAAAGCTTTCACGAAAGTCCTATGGAAAAATACATAGTTAAAAATGAATCAAACATTCTTCATGTAGCAACTTAACGTAACAAAGTTATAATAAAGTCTGTACCAAAAAAAGTTACAGATTCAAGTCGGTGCATACTCCCAGGGATGCTTGTAACCTTTTACCCCGAATTGCACAATTATTTTTGTGTACAATATGCAGCTTTAAGGCCAAAAATAACGCATGTGGCATGCGGATACAACAATAACAGTTACAATTAAGATGACAAAAACAAGTCAAATCCACATCAATGGTGAATTGATGACCAATAAGAGCTAAGTGTCTTGGAGCAACATCCTTCTTTTCTGTCATACTGGCAAAATCCCACATGCCAATTTATAGTGATTAAATGAGGTAAAGCACACAACTACTTGAGCAAAAACATTCACATTCCAAATGAATTTGCGCATCTCAGCTAAGTTGCTAGCGCCACAGCACTGCAAAAGGTATAAAAAACATATATTGTCAACTGAACTCTCTTCTCAACTATATGGTTGGAAGCTTTGAACAAATTGATAGATCATTCATTCACTATGTTAATGCAATTATTTTATATCTACAGCCTAGTAACCTACCATGTTAAACTATAACTGTAACAGCAAATTATTAAACACTTTAAACGAAACGGATTCATTTTATACCTCATTTAACCAATAACGGCTGATCCTTTCTGAAAAGCAGCTACTGTTGTCTGCCTAAGCTGATATGTTCCCTCCCCTGCGGCCGGTTCATTCCTATAGAGGCAGGGTCTAAAGGCATCTCAGATGTACTGAAATCTGTCTCTAGCTCTTTTTGTTTCAGTTTCAAGATCCTGCGCTCATTTTCTAATTTCATTCTTTTGTTCTCCAATCTCAGCCTCTCCAGCTCTCTGTCCTTCTTGCTGCAGTATCTTAACCACTTAAGCCGCTGTTTCTCAAGTTCAAGAGCTTGGGCTTGGTAGCTGATATTTTGCTCTTGAAGCTGCAACATCTGGATTTTAATCCACTCTCTTTGTTCCCGTAATGACTTTCCGGGGTCTTGAAAAACTCTTGCCATTTCAACCTCAAATTTGTCCATCCGAGAAGTTTGTGGGCCAAAATGGCCATCCTCCTCGCTTAATGTATTTCTATCACAGAGTTCCTGCATCCTCCCTCCATCCTCGTGTGCATTAATATTAATTTCATCATCCAACTCATCATCCTCACTATCATTGTTCTCCTCATCTTCATCCTCAGATCCATTATTTTCTCTTGAGTCCCTCCCATGCTCCATAGAATAACCTTGTAAATCAAGTTCATGACAATTTGGTATTCTTTGCCCATTATGGTAGGCACACATCTCCTTATAAAACAAGTGTTTTGAGCTCAGGATCTTCCTGACATCATCCTTCATCTTAGCTGACAGGTTAGGTATTGAATCCATTAATGCAGGATTCTCAACCACTTGACAACAAGTTCCCCTTCCAAGTATGTCATTTAACCTCTTGTATCTCTTATTTAAGTCATTGAACTTGTCCTCACACTGCTGAGGCGACACATGGCAACCCTTGCTTATCATTATCTTAGAGACTGTTTTCCACTTGCCCTTCTTCTGTAAAACCCCAGATTTCCTTTTATGACCATCCATGCCCCCAATAGTGCCATCATCACCCACACAACTCACCACTGTTATAAGAAGCCTAACCACATTATCTGTCCACTTCATTCGCTGCCAAGGAGACCCCTTTTTGCTCTTCCCACCATCCGGGTTCTCACAATTCCCTTCTTCTGCATAGCTAGGCTCATCCTCGTCACTCAACTCATTACTATTGGAAGGAGCAATTGTCTTTCCTTTACCAAAATTCAACCCGGCATTCAAATTTTTCACTTCAATTAGGCCAATGGGGTGATCACTTTCGAGACCACCCATGATATTCAAGTGTTGTTGACCAGTAATTGATGGATGACCAAGTTGAGTCTGTTGATGTCTATGAAATGAAGATTCCAAGTCCAAAATCCCCCCACTGGGACCAGATAAAAATCCACCACCCAAACCCGAACTATTCATTCTTGGAACTCAAACACAAAACCCTAATCCTCGAAGATGGTGAACAGAAACAGACTAGAACAAAATCTTAAATCTCAATAATTGGGTCGTGCACAGAACAGTAGTTATTTACAACCAGTTGACTAAGCCTAACAACACCAGAAATCTTGAAAGCCAGAAACTTTTGCTCCCACAACTAAAAAATTAAATAAAGCTCATGGAATTCACATGTAGGCAATTAACGAACATTAACTAGAAATAATCATGAGAAGCTTGATATGTTGTGATAAGAACATATACCCTTGCGTTCAAATCTAAACCCCTACATAAAAATATAAGCTGATATTCACTGGGATTAAAACCAAAGTTGATGACAATTCTGATATTGATTACAGATCTTGTTTTGGCTTACCTGTTGGTGAGCAAAGATCAGTAACACAGTAGCAGCAGCAAAAGAAAAAGACAAGAAAGAGGGAGCTTTCCCCTGTTTTGATAATGGGGAACCAACTTCACTGTTTTGTTATCTCTTTCACCTTCACAGTTCGATATTAGGATGAGATAAATCTTTCTTACTCAGCAGCAGATTTGTCTAATATTTTAAAAATCCCTTAATTTTGTTGGTTCTTTCCTCTAAAGCATTAGTTGTCACCATGTTTAATAAATAGTTTACCTTATCCTGAGAAAAAAATATATAAATAATTATATTTTAAGAGTAGATAAATATTTTATGTTATTAAGAATTAAAAAATAACATAAAAAATAACTATATCATATAAAGATGTTTTATTTTATAATAGGTGTTTTAAAAGTAATAGTACTTTTATTTAAGAAAACATACTTACTAATTTTTAAATTTTAATATAGTATGATTTTCTATAATTTATTTTGTTAACCAACCACTAAATTAAATCTTCAAATCAATACCTGGTAATATTTATCAAATGACAATAAATACTTAAATTCATAATAAACCTATTAATTAGTATATTAGCTTATTCAGAATTTGCTTGCAACTTCCTCACAAACATTTAATCTACGTCCAGATAGCAATTCATATATTTATAGCGTGAGAGTAAACTAACATGATGAGAGTATACCATTTTGAGATTGATATGAACCCAATCAATTATTAAAAGAAAACATCAAAAGGACCTGTTTTATAATATTATATAATGTTTGACATATTCGAAATTAATAAATTATAATTATGTAATTATTTTTTATTAATTTATTAAGTATTTTAAATATAACTATACATATATATATATATATTAATTCATTGAATTTGAATTATTTACATTTTAAATTATTTTAATTTCAAATAATTTTATTGTTGGTACAGATTATTTCATTTAATGTTAAATACTAAAATTGTAAATATAAAAATTGTTCTTCCACCTGATCACATTAACAAAAATGTTCCCAACAAATTATAAAAAAATGTCATTCTGAAAGGAATAATTTTACCAATCAAACAATGATTTTAACATTCTCGATAATAAAATTATTTAATTCCTAATAGATGATGATTAAAATAAGTTTATCTTAGATTAATCAAAAAATAGTTTTGTTATTGTTAACAGAATAAATTTTTAATAACATCTAGAAAAAAAAAAAGTTAGTTTTATTAGAGTTAGTCAAGAAAAATCTAGTCCCTTAAAATCTTGAACTTGTATTTAATGATAAAAGAATAACTTTAATTTACATTAATTAAACATAAGATTTATACATATTAAAATAAAATAAAAAAATATGTTCCACATTATCCCAACGTTATATTACTGATGTTAGAAAAAAAAAAAACTTAATTAATAACAAATGATAA
>Ga0209589_1003047_pt1 | contig 29335 bp, 9 predicted proteins | sample CowpeawhiteBW_FD_187525 | JGI IMG/M metagenome (GOLD analysis project Ga0209589, IMG submission 187525) | Root nodule microbial communities of legume samples collected from California USA - Cow pea white BW (SPAdes) (version 2) | ecosystem: Host-associated > Plants > Roots > Nodule | place: USA...
AGTATATAGTATTGTAAATATATATATAAATGTGAATATTTTAAATATAATTATATCTTAGTGTATAAATTTTCGCCTCTAAATATTTATAAGTATACTATAATAAATAAATAAATAGATTTTTTTTATCGCCACATCTGTACCTCTGCATCATAATAACATGTTCCATCTGCCACTCCCTTGGGCAGGGATGTACTCGGCCAAGAGGGCCGGGAAGTACCCGGCCATCACACTTATTGGGCTGTCAGCGTCGCGTTAGATCCAAGCCCTCGCAGTTGGGCCAGAGTGTGAGGGTGCTCGTACCTGGGCGGGATGATCCCGACCATTTTCCCCTTATTGGGTCGGGATGTACCCGGCTATACACTAACACAAGGTATTTAAAAAATGAATGGAATTTAATTACAAGCAATTCAAAAACAGATCATTTCAATTTCTAAGCATTGTTGAAATGCTCTATCCAAACACAAGGTAAATCAATTTCTTTTCGTAAACTTATCATTCAACTAGAGCTTGGTATGCGAGAGATCCAAATGTGATTCACTGGAGCGTCGAGATGAAAAAGTGAAGGATGAAAAGCTGGGAATTCGAAATGTGAGCTAGAAAAAGTGAGGGATGAAACGTTGGGGGAAATGAAGCTGTAGGATGAGGTAATTTAAGAGAGCAATTCATTTATTTGTAGAATTTGAATTTCTTTTAAATAAGATGACTTGTTTGGATGAGGAAATTAGAAGGAAATTGAAATTGTGAAATTTTAAGTATTTTAAATCACTAAAATAGTAGAATTTGAAATTCACTCAAAAAGGAAGGAAATTGAAATTCTGCAATTTGTTGAATTCCTCATTGTTCAAGATTCGAGGTATCAATTTCACTAAGACAACCCAAATGACCTAGATAGGTCAGGCTAGCCCGATGGCATACACGGGCCGAGTCGGCCCGATAATCTAGACAAAACAGGCAAACTCGACAACAAAGACGGGCTGAGCGAGACAACAATAAAGGCAGGTCAGGCAGACTCGACTACCAAAACGGGCTCTACGACACATACAGGCCAGTTGGGCCAGATGACCCAAATAGACCTGACAACCCAAACGGGTCAGGCGTGCCCAATGACCCAAATGGGCTGGGGGGCGACGACTTAGGTAATTCGGGATGGGTCAACGACCTTAATGGGCTCGACCGGCATGATGACCCAAATGGTTCTGACCGACCCGACGATCCAAACAGGGTCGACCGACCGTGATCGAAATTTGGAAAAATTTGGTCGAGTCAGCACGACTGAAATTTGGTTGAATTTGACTGAGTTGGCTCCGACCTAAATTTGGCCAAATTGGACTAAGTTTATGCCCGCCAAAATTTGGCTGAATTTTGTCGAGTCAGCTCGATCGAAATTTAATCGAATTTAAATATTTTAAGTTGACAATTATATTTGTTAAATTTAATTTAAAAAATTATATATTAAAATAAATATTATTAAAATGAAATTTTATCTCATATGAGAAATTCAATTATTTTATCCAAACAAGAAATTGAAATATAAGGTATTCTAATTACTCTATCTAAACAAATTATTTAGAAAATTAAAGGAATTCAATTGCAAGAATTTCAAATGCAATGCATTTCAATTTCTTAGAATTGTTGAAATGCTTCATCCAAACACAAGGTAAGGGAATATTGGGAAAGTAACGTAAACTATCACATTTTACGTGTAAAATGTGGCGGTTCTCTTTCGAAAAATATAACTCTTATAGTCAAACTATTATGAAATTCAACAGGTTGATTTTCAAATCAATCGGTTGATTTCACTTAATTTAAGTGAAAATAGTCAATTACAAAATAAATCAACTAGTTGAATATGTGTCAATTAAAACTATTGCAGCTAACCTTTTAATCTGTTAAAAATCCATTCAAAAGATTAAAAATCCATTCAACAGATTAAAAGACACCATTAAATCTGTTGAAAAATATTTCAACATATTAAAAGGCACAACAAAGACCCTATACATATAATTAAGGCAAAATGGTCTACAACATGAATTATAATCTTCAAGCTTGTTTTCCCTATGATTAATCCAGATAGAGAGCACGCACACAAGGCTTGATCAATACGTGAAACATCAAATCTTCATCAATGTAAGCATGGTTCCAACTTGTTCCAAGGTAATGGCTTCATGTACCTTCATCAAAGCTTCATCAAATCTTCAAGTATCAAAACATTCAGGCTATTTATGTCAACAAATTTTACTTCATTAACAGTTGGTCTGACGATAGGTCAGCCATAGTTTCATGATTGGGGAGAAATTTGTGGTTAACATAGATAAACTAGAATGTGGCTATAGGAAATGGACCATATTAGCAATTCCATGTTGTTAAGCACTCACTACAATCAAATTTTTAAATCTGAATGGTGAAGAATTCCTCCCACACTGGTTTCTGAAGTCAACCTATAAAGAGACATATTCGTTAATGATATACCCTGTCAACAATCCTCATCTATGGGAAATGACTTCTACTAGTGACGTTATCCTCCTACTAAAAGGGTCTTGCCTGGAAGACCAAAAAGGAAATGAAGACTAGAGTCATAGGAGTTGAAGAAGGACGACACACAACTAAGGCAAATTGGAACACGTAAAAGATGTGGGATATGCATGCAACTAGGACAAAAAATAATAGTTGCCCATAAGCTCCTCAAATAGAACAACAACCAACTTCACAAACTACACAGCAAGGCACCACAACAGCTGAACATCCTAAAGGAATTCATCCAACCCAACCATCTGAACCACTTCAATCAAGTCAGCATACACAGCTAACTCAGGCAACTAAGATCACTGCAAGTCCGCCAATTTAGCCAAGTTAGGCAAGTGAGACTAAAGTAGGTCAACAAATTTTTCCACCTAAACCACATTAACCAAGTCTGCCAACACAAGCAACTCAGATTTATGCATCCCACCAAAGTCAGCCAACTACAAGAGCCATCTATAGAGAGAAATTTCCATATAGGAAGGGCCCAATTTGGAAGCCATGAAGACTTTATTTCACTTCATTTTGTAATTGTCTATGTATTTGGAAGTTGAATTAATATTTTGTTTTGTTTGGAAGCCATATAATTTGGAAGAACAATGTTATGTATTGAAATGCTTAGCAATTGATTTTGCTTAGCACGTTATGTGTTTTGAACAACAATGTTATCTACTTTGCTTAGCACCTTAAGTGTTTTGAAGAACAATATTATGTATTCAGAGGCATTTGGGATTAATTTCATGTGTATTTGCAACATAATTTAACATATATGATTTAGCCCATATTTTACTTCATGTCCTTATTATGCACCTTATTTTGCTTAGCATATATGCTTCTATGTAAATTACTCAAACTCTTCATTCATTCAATAAATTTACTTAACAAGAACATACAAGACTTGTCATTCATTTAATAAGAATCCATTACAAAAATAAACACCCAATACATAGCTTCCAAATGACTACACGAACCATGTTTACAACATTTCATGGAATTTTGAACAACTTACAAACCAATATTACATTAATCAAACCTAGAAAACATATAATCCTTATTAAAAATTTAACCCATTTTTCAAAGATCATAAGGGACTTTTTCAGATTGTAGATCTTTCTCCATTGTCTCTAATGGTAGCATCCCTTTCATCCCCATTATCTTCATTAAACCACTTGAAATAATTGCACCCTTTAAATTCTTCATTGCCACCACTTTGTTGTTTATAGAAACCAACAAAAAGAAGAATGTTGTTAATAGAACACTGTTTACGAAAAGGAAAAAATTATAGGTTCAATTAAAATTAAAACCATAAATCATACCTTGTAGTTAGGGTAACCCCAAAATTGTTTTCCACCATTCTTAACTATTTTAGTCACTCTCAACACTGCAACCTTCCTACAACAGCAAATTGGTGTTCCACCGACACTCCTATATAAATCACCATGGGAGAAGACGTTGTGCTTATGTGTACCCCATGCAGAACATGCACAACCTTAATTGTGAGACATTCCGCAATTGATCAACCACCACCTCTTCAGGGTTGAATAAGAAACTTCGAAGGAGAAGAAGACATAGAACCAAACCACGTTTTAGGACAAAAGGTCAATCTTCACACCATAAAATGAGATCTTGTACACGTAACTGTACAATTTTTTTTTACACATATTCGTTATCAATTGACACGTATCCATTTTTCATTGCCACATAACCACAATCTTAACGTCGCCTCTGAGAATCTAACGAGATAGACTTGATTTCACATTACCTCATTTAGGGACCAAATTGATATTTTTTTTAAAAGTGAATATCAATTTGGCACACTACTCTCAAAGTGTTCGAGTAATTAAACCTATAAATATTGTGGTTAATATAATACGTTAAGTAATTTTTCTTTTTTTTTGTTTAAGTTGAATAACAAAGACATTCCCCTAAATTATAATGGAAAAAGATAATTTTTTTTATCATTGTAAGTGATAATATTAGAAACCATAAAAAAAACATATGACCTCGATATTCAACATGTATTCAATTAAAATACTAAACCTCACTCAATATCTTATATTAATTACAATATTATTTTCATATTAGCCATAATTTATATTTTTTAACCGAATATATAAACAAAATTACAAAATAAAATAAAATAATAGTTAAAAAAAATTATAAAGCAAATACTCGATTAACCTACACTTTTGAACAAAGAACTAAAATTAAAATATCTAAAAGTATTTACAAATATATTAAATACATTTTGGTGAGATTTTATGAAAATGAAAATGAATTTAAGAAAGAAATTTAAAATAATTAAAACCAAAGAATAAATAAAATAAAAGTCACCCTATGAAACAAAAACACTCATCCCTTATCCAAACCTTCACCGAACAACGAAAAACAAAACCGAAAAAAAAGTACACACAAGAAGCATACGCCTATTACCAGCTACTAACACCATCCTTATCTGTTTAGTATTCCCTCAAAAGATAACGCAAACACCTCCATTTGAAAACCAATAAACTCACTCAAACAGGCATGAGAAAATGCTTGCCCTCAAGCCCATTGTTCACGCTTCCTTGCACGCGTTCCACCACGCGCCGCCCCACACCGTGAAAGGTTCCGTTTGGTGCGTTTGCAAGTCGCAGGAGTCCGATTCCGAGGGTTCCTCGGCGGAAGGAGATGCTAAGAGCCAAGAGCTTCTGGCACGAATCGCCATGCTTCAGACGGAGAAGGTTCGCCTCACCGATTTTCTGGAGGAGAGGTCTGCGTATTTGTCGCAGTTTGGGGAAGAGGCCAAAGCTGAGTTTGACAAGATCGGAGAAGATGCTCTCAAAGAGTTGGATGAAGCTGGTGCCAGAGTATGTGTTCTTCAACTTCTTAACCTTTAATTCATTGTTCTTCTTCTTGCTCATCATTAGATTCAATTTTCAGATTAAATTTAAGTTTTATCAAGTTTCGGTTTTGAAATGAATGTTCTAAAATAATATTGTTTATTTAGTTTTTATAGTTACATAATGTTACCTTTTTTTTTTAGTTTCTTTACTTGAATATAATTTATTTTTAGTGTTTTTTTATATATTATTTTAGTTAATTTTTGTCTTCGTATCATTAATCTTTAATATTTTTAGTTATGATCATCTTAATGTTAAAAATAATATATAAAAATTAGATGAACAGGTTATATAATGACGAAATTAACTTTTTAAATGAATAGTTTTATTAATATTATTTTAAAGTAATTATGAAATATTGATGGGATAAAATCAATTAAAAAATTAAAATTTTTTAAATATCTAATAAATAAATAAAATTTTATAGAAACTTAATTAAAAATATACAAATTTAATTAAATCAGTGAGGTGAAATAAGTAGTTTTTACAATGAAATCCTCACAAAGGAAAAATATCAATTAATAATGTAATCACAAATTAAAACCTTAAACAAAACAAGAGACCTCAAAAATACTGCATAATTCAATCTGAATGACCCTTTTACATTGATTTGTGATGAACAGATAACAGCAAACATAGAGAGCGAAATGCTAGCATTCGAGGAATCTACTGAACTTAACAAACTAGAGATTGAGGAGAGTGAAAAGAAAATAGTGGAGTTCGAGGACCAAATGCAGAAGGACCGAAACGAAGGACTATTCTTTAAGAACCTTGGACAGAAGGAACTTGCTGATAAAGAAAAATCCAAGGAAGAGGTGGAAAAGATCAAAGATGTGAAAATAGAAAACAGTGAAAACCAAACCTTGAAAAATGTTTATCTCTTCTTCATTGGCCTGCTGACTTTTGGAATAGTTGATTCTGTTGCCTCATCTTCAGGTGCTGATTGGAAAAGAGTTTCAGTTCTTGGAGGTATTCTTGTGCTATTGTTTTCTTTATTCATCAATGAACAAAACAAGGACCAAAAGAAAGACTGAGAAGAAAACTCAAAGTTCATTTTCATTTTGAGAAAAATAAGTTTCTGGGGGATGACATTGTGAATTGGTAATGCATGTTTGAACTTGGACTGATGCATCAACCAGCTTTTTGGCTTAAAATTCTGCTGAGATATTGCTGATGTCAAAACAGTAATGTAGAATTACTTTAAAAATCTTGTGTTGATGCTGAAAATATATGTACATAGCTTTTAGGAGCATCTTCATCTGTGGCTGTTACAAATTTATATTTAGAAGCAAATTGTGTTTCTAAGTCTTTCTCTCATATTCTTTCTTTTTATATGTTAACAAATTTTATATGTTAACAAAGGGGTTATGTAAAGGGAGAGGATTCACAATTTCCCACTGAGATGAATAAATGAAAAAGAAAATAGGATAATGATATTTTGACTACTAAATATTGACACATTTTTCTTATAACATAAGATAACATTTTTTAATTAGTTTTGAAAAATCACTTAAAAAATATTATTTAAGGATATAAGAGAAAGTTCTCAAAATTTAATAGTCAATAAATTATTTTCCAAGAAAATAAAAGAAAAACAAAGTGACACATTGTAAGTTATATAATTAAAAAAGAAGAAAGATATGAGAAGATGAGGTGAAAAAGGGAAGGTAAATGTTAACTCAAACTTTTCTCCAATGATGTGGTTTATTGTCTGTATAAACAACTTTTGTTATTTCATATTACTTTATTTTACATTATCTTTATATGGTTAAGAAATGTAAGAAATGAAAGGTAAACATGAATCGAAGAGGAATCGATAAGTCTTGTTATTAAAAATGAGTAGTAGCAGATAGCATTTATAGCCTTTTACATGTAATGAAGTAAAACAGAAAGGCCACATTTCATGGCTCGTATACACAGGAAATAAAACTAATTGATTATCAATCCCTCCCTTGAGCTAATGCATATGATTTGACATTGAGCTTAAACTTCAATTGTGTTAATTACTCCAAGCATTCTACAAAATTTCATAAATTGCTCTAATTTGAGAGACTTTAGCATTATGTCAACAATTTGTTCTTCAGAGCTACAAAACCTTAGCTTCACAGTTCCATCATTTACCCTGAGAAATGAAATCTTACTCCAAAATGCTTGCATCGTCCATGGAAAACAGAATTTTTTGGACAACTGAATTGTAGAGTTGTTGTCACAATGAATCTTCGTACTTCCTCTTTCCGCAACTCCAAGTTGTTCCAAGATTCTCCTAAGCCAAACACAATGACAAGCACAAAGTGCAGTAGCAATATATTCAGCTTTTATGGTTGAGAGACTCAATACAAGTTGTTTTTTCGAAATCCATGAAATTGCTCTAGATACCATAATAAAAACAAAACCTGAAGTGCTCTTCCGATCATCCAAATCTCCAGCATAGTTGCTATATGTATAAGATACAAGACCTACATTTTTGCTATCTTTTTAGTATAGTATACCGAAATCAGTGGTGCCTTTATATACTTAAAATCCTTTTTGCTACAAGCCAATGAGATGACTTTGGATTTGCCATGAACCTACTAATTAGGCTTACTCCAAACATCAAATTTGGTTGAGTGGTTGTGAGATACATAAGACTTCCAACTGCTTGTTTAAACATGGTGGCATCTACTTCATCTCATGTCTCATCTTTTGATAGTCGTGTTCCAGAAATAATGGGATTCTTCACAGAGTTGCTATTTTCCATGCCAAATTTTTCAAGGACTTCTCGAGCATATTTTCTTTGGCAGATAAAAATTCCAACTTCATTTTGTATAACCTCAATTCCTAGAAAATATTTCATCATTCCCAAGTCAGACATATCAAATTCTCTCATCATTGAGCTTTTGAATTTATCACACATACTCCTATTGTCTCCAGTAAAAATGAGATCATCTACATAAAGGCTAACAATAAGTATGTTACCTCCTTCTTTCTTCGTAAATAGTGTGTGATTGCTGCAACATTTTTCAAACCATTCACGTGTAAAATATGCTTCTATCTTGTTATACCAAGCCCTTAGTGCTTGTTTAAGGCCATATAATACCTTTTTCAATTTCTACACCTTGTCTTCGTCTCCCTTTATGATAAATCCCTCTAGTTGTTCAATGAAAACTTCTACTTCAAATTCTCCATGAAGGAACACACTTTTTACATCAATTTGGAATATTTCCCCCCATGTTGAGCTACAAGTGCAAGAATTAGACCTACCGTATCAAGTTTAGCTACTGGTGCAAAAACTTCTGTGTAGTCTACTCCAAATCATTGTGGATATCCTTTTGCCACCAATCTTGCTTTGTGCTTTTCTACTTTTCCATGTTCGTTGAGCTTGGTTTTAAAAACCCACACGACTCCAATTGGTTTGACACCTTTTGGTAGATCTGTCAGCTCCCATGTGTTGTTCTTCTCTATAGCTTTCATCTCAACTTTCATTTCCTCTTGCCCTTTTATACTTTTTTGTGCTTCTTCAAAAGAGAATGGATCATTTTTAATTATGATCATCATGAGATTTTCTTCTTTTGTAGCTAAATCAGCCAAATCAGCCCATGTCACATAATTTGTCATCCATATTGGTTCTCTTCTAACTCTTGTGGCCCTCCCTTAAACTGAACTTTCTTTATCCTAACAATTGGTATCAGAGTCAAGATCACGACTTTGATTCCTAGTGGGTAATTGTTAAGGGGGAGATTGTTGCGGGTTGCACAATTGTCTCGTGGCGGAGGCCAAGTGTGCCAAGTCACAATCCAAGTGTGGGATTCCTAGTAGAACAATTGTTGAGGGAAAAATTATTGCAGGTGACATCAATTGTCTCGTGATAGAAAGGCCAAGTGGACTGGGTCACAATCGAATGAATCGTGGTGCTTGGACTTGTATTACACTCTTAAGTAAAAAGAGTTGCGTCCTGACTAATGACTATAGTTTTTGGCTTAGTGGTAAGCGCTCAATCCTAACAAGAAAAACCTTTTATTCTCTCTATTTTTTTTAGAGTATAGGAAAATGTTAGACAAAGGTTCCTGGTTTTTATAGTAGCTACATAATAATTAGTGTTTGACATTTTTTTCCAAAAGTATTTTTAGAAGAAAACAATAAAAAAAATATGCCTTTTACCTTCAAGAAAAAGTAAACTACTAGAAGTGGAATTTTCCAAATGTTCAATTCATTCTATCATGTCGTGCTCATGTAATATAGTACAACAGAATTGATAATTATTAGATAGAAATGAAATGAATGAGACTAAGATCACAAACACTTCAAAAGAAGAATTATTGATTTATGTGTTATTTTAATAAACAAATTTAGAACAACATGATAATATAAATTATTTATTATAAATCTAAAATATAATTTATATATTAAAAAGAATAATCTATCATAATCAGTTCTATCTTATAATAAAAAAGAACCAAATTAGTTAAGAAAGGTTTAAATAAATAATAATTGTAAAAGCATATCTAGATAAGTTTTTTTTTTTGGATTTTTAAAAGGTTGTTTCTTCTTCTTCTTCTTTTTTCTTCAACCCCATAAATTATAATATTTTAGTTTATGTAACACCTCATTTAAATAATAGTCTTAATTAAATGAAATGTCACACAAGATAATATACGAAGCAAAGTCATGGAGTATAAACACTGCTCCTTACAGTTGTCCAGAAGAAAACAGGAAAGAAACTAAGGAACACCACGATGTCAGTAACAAAATAGAGTAAGGGGTCTAAAGTATTCCAAATAAAGTTCTAGGATAAGGCAATACATGAGCCACAACCCTAAAAGAAGACATAAACGAGCGGAATCCAACCCAGATGGCTATGCAGCGGAATCACCATTTCCCCGTTGACCACGAGGAGTTTTCGCATCTGCTCACATCAATAAATTAATAATCATCACAAAAAGAGAAAACCACACACACAAAACATACAACAAGCAAAAGGGTAAGCTCGAGTAGAAAATGATTTGTTATACAGTTACATACACTTTCATAGTCCAAAATACATATATCAACCAATCATGTTATGACTTTCAAACAATACACTAAGACTCAAGACACGACTAATCCAGATACATATAATTAGTCAGATTCAGCGGATGCTTACACTTGTGGTGGCCCTTACTGCTCTACTGAGCTGCTCTACCAAGCTAATTGTTACAATGTTTCATCCCCCACGCACAAGGTCAACCCTAAAGTGTTCCAGGCCTCATGCTACTCTCACCATTGGAGCCAGTACGCTCTACGTGAGACTAATTGACTCTTTAGAGTGTAAGGATGCAATCCTTACCTTGAATCCTTACTAAATTATATAAATGAGGCACCACCACAAACTCCCACTAACATGGGTCATGGAATTACGTCGTGACCAACTGAGGCACCACCATGAGATCTCACCTAGAGATTTATGGAATTACGTCCTGACCAAGGAGGCACCACCACGAAACTATCGTGGAATTGCGTCCTAACCATACCAACATCGTGTTCCATCAATCAATATAGAATCATTTCTCACGCCAATTCCATGCCACTTGTATAACCAAACATTCCATACATTTCGCATACCAAGATCATGTTAAACTTATCCATCACAGGTCATAAATCATTTTACTCATATATATCCACCCAATTCAAGCTTCACAAGATTAATCAATCCAAACATATGACAAAACATCCAAGAACGGAGAAACAAACAGAACAAGCACACATCTCACCCAACTTCTCGTTCAGGTAGGAAGGTCTCGCTCAAGCGAGCTTCTTTCGCGTAGGCGAGAGCTAAAAAAAAGTACAGTGGCTTCCTGCGATTTCTTGCTTAGGCAAGCCCCCCTCGCCTGAACGAGACTGCACCTCGCTCAAAACGGAGACTCGTTGCTTAAGCGGCAGCTCGAGCAGGAAACTTGGGCGAGCCTCTGTTAGTCTCGCCTAGGCGAGACGTGCTCGCTTGGGCGAGAAAACTAGTGCTCACCACTATTCTCTCGTGTAATAGTCCAACAAACACAATCCAAACGGCTCAATAAGGCATTTCATAAGCTCATAGCAGCATAACAACCATACAATCGTGAAATAACAGTAAAGCAAGCAGAAAAACGAAATGAACAAGTGAACCCTAACTTCCCTTACCTTGCAAAAGCTAGCAGAAAAACCCCGACACTTAAGCTACAAGCACCACAACTTTGAGAACGGATTTGGGAGCTGGAAAATAGCGGAAACATATTCCAAATGGGTTACCATGGTGAACCCTAGCTATAATCACGAAAAATCAAACCAAAGGAGAAGAGTATGAACTGAAAATAACTTACGTGAGTGGAAGAATGGTTTGAATTCACTTGACACGTGGACAATTTTTTTGAAATTAAATTTTTTTTAAAATATATTAAAAAATATTTAAAAATCAGGAGCTGACACGTGGCATGTAATGTTCAAAAACGTTAACTATTTAAACACCGTTAGTGAAAAGGACCAAATTGACCATAATTTGACGAAAATGAGGACCTAATTGAACACAAAACGACAATAGGAACCAAATTGAATAAAAACAACAAAAATTGGGACCAAATGTATATTTAAGCTTATTTTTAAATGAGTGTTCTGAAAGATATTTTCAAATATGAAAATATCTTCTAAAATATTTAATTCGAAAGTTTTTTTGTTTTTAAATATATCAAACAACTTCTTCCACCATGATTCATCTTCAAATTTTCTTTCTCCTTTAATCTTTCATCACCCACCACACGATTACCAATCATCTTTTTCACGCTCTTCACGTTATATGGCTGGGTGGTTAGGGGTGAGGAACAAAAAGAATGGTTTGTAGTGGAGGACTCATCCATGCTTCTATTATGTTCCTTCTTCTTTCTGGCGTCAACTTTGGCATGGTAGAGGGAACTTGAATCACAAAGATAAGCGATGGAGGGAGGGGCATATTAGTCTACGGTGCTGAGGAAAAAAAGATGAAAAAAAATTAAGGTTTTTAATATATTTTTATTGAAGGGTAAAATAAGAATATAATAATTTATGCAGGTGCGAAAAGAAAAGAGTATATAGGAAGAAGCGGCCTTTTCAAAATCTGTTCGAGTTTTAATCCGAAAGCTATAGAAGAATCCGAAACAAAAATATGTAAAAAAGAAAGCAGTTACAATATTTTAAAAAAATACAGATTGTTTCCTCTTGCACCCCGTTTTTTCTCCTTGGACCCCATAAAATATGCAATTGTCAAACTATCTCTCATTATAAAGTATAATAAAAATCCTTTTTTTCTTTGTTGTGTGTTTCAAAATGTATTTTCAAATCTATAAATAATTTTTGAAATACTCATCTGAATTATAAAAATATTTTCTAAGGTAAATGTTCGAGAATATATTTTTAAATTCATAAATACCTTTTAAAATATCTATTTCAAAATATTTCCACACCATTAGAATTCTAGTTGAGTTAGAAAGTGATTCTAACTTTAGGTTGTCTTCGGGGAAAACAGTTGGAATTAATTAATAAATTAATTCAATTATGTGATTCATGTCACATATAATAGGATTATGTCTTTGCCTATAAAGTTTTCTCACTATTAACCATCAAGAAAGAGTGAAAAGAAGAAAGAAAGGCAAGGAGATAGATGGAAAAAAGGTGGTTGAAGAACAATGAGATCAAAAAATGTATATGTATTCGTGTTAGATCTCTCATGGATCAAAGTAGTGTCTCCCTATTATGATTTATCTTAATGTTTGAGAATTGAATTAAGAATGTAAGAAAACTACAATAACTAACATGTGGTATCATAACATGCATTGTTAGATTTATGATTCTCCCACTATGATGTTTGTTCCCAAATTATTTTTCTTCCAAATTAAGATGAACCCTAATCATGAATTTGGGGATTCTTTTATGAAATTAATATGAATCCTAATTATGTAATTTAGGGTTTATTTTATGAAATTATTGTGAACCCTAATTATGAAATTTAAGGATATTATGTCTTCGAGTATAATTGACTTTAAATTGAAACCATAGTTATGTTTAATGCATTTAAACCAAAATCATTGACGAATCATTAACGAATCATTGACTTCCATCTCTTGGACATATTCTTCAACACTCCTATTTCCTTGGTAAATATTTGTAATTTGTTGAAAATCTCATTTTTATAATAAGGAGGCACAAATCTTTCCTTCGTAGCTACTTTTAATTGTTTCCATGTACAAATTGGCAACCCCCTATTTCTAGTGATGTCTATGGTAATTTGATTTCACTAATTCAAAGCATAGGCTTCAAACTCCAAGGATGCCATGAGAACCTCACCATCATCTTCATAATCATGAGAGTTGAGGATTTGGTCAAGCTTCATTTCCCATGCCAGGTAGTCTTTCAGGTCATTAACTCCATTAAGTTTAGGGATTATAATCTTCCTCCCCATGTATCTACCTTAGGCGTGTGGTTCCCAAATTCCTCTAGTCTTTGGCCTCGCCTTGGGTTAGAACCATGCTCATTTTCATCATTATCCCTCCTAGGTGTGTGGTTCCCAAACTTCTCTCGACTTTGGCCCCTCTATGGTCTAAAAGCATGCTTTTCTTCATCATTGTGAGAAGAATGGTTTGAATCATCATGTCTCCTTTTTCTATCCACTCCATCCAATCTTACACTCACATCTTCATTAGAGTTTTGGAGCCTTTCAAATTGTAATTGAGTGTGTTGTGCATTTGAGTCATTTGTAAGTTGAGCTTCTTAAGTGCAACCATAATTGTGGCAATCTTAGGTGATCAAGGATCATTATTTTAGGAAGAAGCCATGTGCTGCAAGAAAATGTTAGTAATAATAAAATATACTTTTTTAGGACCTCACCACTCTTTTAAGTGTTTCACTCAAATTCCACTTATGTATCACACTTATAGGTTTTTTCTTAAATGTACTATCTTTCCTTTTACCACTCAAATTCCTTTTAACACTTGACAAAGAACTCCAATAGCTTAAGCAAAGAGTAATCAATCAATGTAAAACACGTTGCGAGATCTAAATATTGACTCAAGAGGTTAAAGAAAATACAAAACTCTAGACAAAACTTCAAGGAATTTTAAAAGACACAAAACAATAAAATTAGAAAATAATAAGAGTACAAAAAAGAGTTAAATGAGACAACACGAAGACTCTAAAAAAAGAATGATTGCAATTAAATAGATCAATAAACCACAAATGAAAAAAATGCAACAAAAGTTTATGTTGAACTCTTTCTTTATTTTTTTTTCCTCTTGGATCCTTACCTTTTCTTTATCTTTTCTTTGAATATATATTTGTTTCATTTTTGACTTGGATCCACTATTCTTTCTTTTCTTTTCAACTTTGCAGTTCAACACACAAACAAAGAAAACTAAATAGATTGCCCTTTAAACACCTAAACTCATGCAAAATCAAAGTAATAAGTTAATTGGTACTACAATTAACAGATAGACAAAAAAACAAATAAATTTCATGAATTAAATGTAGAAATGCACAATTTAAACGAAAAACATGAAAAGAATTAAAAACTCAACGGAATTGGATAAAACCTTAATTGTTTTACTACTTACAAAATTCTAAGAAAAATGAACCGAACATAATTTCAAAACAAGCACAGAACACAGACATTCAAAAAAATTTAGGTTTTTTTTTTGTTCTATTTCATGTGACAAAAAAATAAGATAAAAGAGGATATTGAAACTACAACCTTGCTCTAGATACTAGATGATATGATCCTATCCATGAAAGAGTATAATCGCTTCTCAATTTTTTTAATCCTTAAGAGGCATAAAGAAAAATAAATAAGAGAAAAACGTGTAATAAAACAGGGACGCCACAATCTAACAGATTGATAAATCAATGAAGATTTGCAACAAAGATTGTCATCTTTTAATTTAACAAATTGATAAGTCAATGAAGGTTCGCCTCAAAGATTGTCATCTTTGGTAAGAACCAGAATTGGAGACGCTACAATCTAACATATTGATAAGTCAAAGAAGATTTGCCACAAATAATTCAATCTTTCATAAGAACCAAGAGAATTCTCTCTCAATGAAAGACCATTCTTCATATAATGACCATCAAAGGTGTCTACATATGTATTTGGTGCCCTTATATATAGGCGCAAATGTTTAAACAACCTAAGAAACCCTAAAAGAAAGACCAAAGATATTTGGTCCAAAATAACTTGAAAATTAAAAAAAGAAATGAATTGTTCGCCCAACGAACTTAAAAAATCAACATAGATTACAAATGTTTTAAATGCTTAAAATTTTAATCTATAAAGGTTCTCCAAGCCATGATCTTCATATGCTTTGAATTTTTAGTTGCTTGTAGTATCATAAGCCTTGAATAGATTTTTCTTATAATCTCTTGCTCTTGCCCTTATAATAGGTCTTTTGAATTGTAAAGGTTCATCTTCAATTTCATCTTGTATGGAATTCGGGAATAGTCCTCTATCATTTAAGGGTTGTCTTCCGTTGAACAACACTTTTTATTTATCACTTTGTTTTTATTTTCGATGTTGTGGTGTTTTCTCTAGTGGGGATGTGTGGTTGTTGTTGGAATTTTAATATGTTCTAGATAGCGTAATCTGAAATTAACCACTAGATCCAGAAAGATGCTTTGTATTGATTACTCTAGAATTAACCTTTCTTCCCTTCCTAATCCTTTTTATAAGGACTATTATAGGATATAGAAATAGGAAAGCAACCTTTGATGGTAATTTCCCTCTAGAGAATTCATTTGTTACTCGTATTATGATAGTTTTTTGCATGTTTAATACAATAATATGGTATTTCTCAAGTTTTCACTCCTTTATTGGATCAACTTACAATAATTATTTTCTTATATCTTACAGTTCAACATCTACCCTCTCTTGAATATAGTCGGTATAGTTCAATCCCAAGAGCTAGTTCACGAGAAAAGAGTTTTAAAGCCTTTATAAGATCTATTAATCATATATATACTACCACTCTCTTCATGACTAAAAACTATATGTACATATTTATTTTCTCTTCTAAATCACAATTTAAAAATAAATTTTAACGTCAAGTTTTATTTTAGGGTTAAATATGTTTTTGGTCCCTCAAGTTTTAGTGAATTTTGGAATTAGTCCCTCATCAAAACTTTATACCAATTTATTCCTTCATCTTTCAAAATGTGTGAATTTAGTCCTTTTAACCAAATTTTGTTAAGTTTATCTAATGTTTCAAGCGCATTTCATGATAATATTTAAGTTAACATTGAAACAAAAATGTGTCAAACAGTGTAAATAATTTAAATATTATCATGAAATGTGCTTGAAACGTTAGATAAACTTAACAAAATTTTGTTAAAAGGACTAAATTCACGCATTTTGAAAGATGAAGGACTAAATTGGTCAAAAGTTTTGATGAGGGACTAATTCCAAATTTTGCTGAAACTTGAGGGATCAAAAACATATTTAACCCTTTATTTTATTTAAAAGAGTTTATTTCCTTATTAATAACTTATTTAAGAAATGAAGTACCAATTGACCTTGTTGCTTCATTATAAGTTTTAGGATATCCTTAAACAAACGAAAAATAAATAAATAAATAAATAAAAGATAGAATCAAAACATTTACTTTTTTTCTTTCATTTTGAACATTTTTATTATTATTTTCACCAAAAAGAAAAAACAAAACTAGAGGCATTACAAATAACATTATTATTGGAAGAATAATAAATAATTTTAGTCAATTTATCTTTTAAGAAAATATTTTCAAAGAAAACAATATGATTTCATAATAATATTGTTGGAAATTTCGATCACTTCAGAATTAATAACCAATAATTTATAATTAGTGTTATGCAAAGAGTATTCAATAAAAACACAACCAGCTATTTTTGGGTTCAAGGTTGGAATTAGACATTGGTTGAAGATGTTGTTGAAAGCAATATTTGGCCAGATGATTAGTTTGTCAACAAACAAATGAAATATCTCATTCGCCATATTTTGTTATAACCAAAGTTCTTCTTTGTTTTAGAAAAAAATGTCTTTTTACAAACTTATTTATATTAGAACTATACTTGTTTAAGGATTTTGTATTAGAGTTACAAGAGTTCTTAAGCTTAATAGAGTTCTTAACAAGATAGGACTTGAAATTAGATTGAAAATTTTGAATGAACTTTTAAGAAAAGTGAACTTTTTTCTCAATGTGAAGACACAAGCAAATCATCCAAAGAAAATATTTCAAGTTTATTTTAAACTCTAAGTAAAATATGATATATAATAATCTTTGACTATTACAATAAAAGGAATAATGAGTAATTTATCTTTAAAAATGTTAGCAAAAAGGCATAGACATAAATACATGAAACTGATTAAGTCAAACAATTCTTATGACAAACCACAACAATACAAAATAAATATTATTAAAAAAGAAAAAATTAGAAAGAGCTTAGGTTGATACATGCATAATTGTGTCATTAGAGAGAAAACACACTCACTATAAAATAAAGTAAAATATTATATATTCATTCCTGAAGATACAACAACTCATTTAATTGATCGAGAATATGATGAATAATTTTCGAATATTACAAATATCAATATTTTTAAAAGATAATAAAGAGAAAGAAACTAAAAGCTTTTATAAAAATTATCGTGTTTGTTGTATGTTTTCTTCCTTTAAATATAATATAATTAGTAATAAATTTAATTAAAACATAATATTTTTTTAAAATTACACTAAAATTTCAATAAAAAGTTATATTAAAATCTTATATATAAATACGATATTTTATCATTTGAGTCTTACACTATTATTTTGTTGAAAGTTCACTTGTTGCAATTTGCAAAAGATAAATGTATCATTAATTTTCAATTTTCACATTTAGTGTAACTTGTACGTGGATGAGTAATTTCTGTTTTAAAGAATAACCTATATATTGATGAATAACGTCTCTCTTATATGAATAGTTTTTTTGTTTTTTAAGTAACGGACTATCAATGCGATCTTGCAAATAAATTCTCAATTATCCTTTCTTATTAAATTAGAAAAAAAAAATCTTCTTGGCCGCATTTTAATTTATTTCATCAAAAATGGTTCGACCTTCAAAATGATATATTGTTAATCGACTATATTTTCAAAGAATAAAAAAAGAATATTAAAGGATCAATCGAACCTCAAACATTTGACAAATCATTGATGTTTATTTACCACTCTTAACAATTACATAATTAATATATCTTAATGATTTAGCGCAGAGTATAGCAATGTGTGGTGTGAATAAGTTATGGCATTAGAGAGAGACAAGTGTAAAACCAGAACAGTTTTCTTCCAACTTAGTCAAATTAGACATGCCATCAGTGTCATGACCCTTTTTTCTTTCAAATGTTTTTCTCACACTACCCCACAACACTCCTTTATTTATTTATTTATTTTTCCACCGTAATTTGCTTTCTTTATCACCGAACTTTCATTGGAGCAAGATGTAGAGATGTTTTCCCCCTACTTTTTTGACTTCTGTTTGATAATAGAGCTTTACAAATTGTATTGAAAACAGAGAAAGCACCAAATATAAGACTTGGTAATTGAAATGGGCATGGATTTTATTCCTTCAATATCCTAGTGGGACATCTACATTCATCTTACTTATTCAACCACAATCATTAACTTCTTATTTATGTCTACATTATGGGATTTCAGCTTCATAAAACAGAGTTTAAAGTGCTTCTTTTTTGGAGTTATTGCTCACATTCAAATAGATTAAATTGCTCTTCAATTTTAAGTAAGTTTATGAGTTGTAACTTAGTCCTTAGAATTTCAATAAATATGTTGAATATCTATATATTTTAGTGTTTTAAACTTAAGTCATTGAAATAACATCATTACAGTCAATTATCGCAGTTAAAATATTGTTTATTTTGAAATCTGAAATTTATATTACGTTGTTGACAAAAATTTAGAGAGTGTCTCAAAAAATTTGATGAGAAAAATATATTTAAAATTGATTTTAATCTTGACCTTTAAATAATATAAAACTAGAAATAAGATAAATTTAAATAACATTCATTTATTGAGTCAATTGCGGTTTTGTGAGGTCAATTTCAAATTAAATTGTAATGTCTTAATATTGCTTCAATCCTAATCGGATTACCTTCTAGTCAAATTTTGGAATAAAATATGTATCTCTTAGTCAAATTTTGAAACACAGTATTAATTTAGAATATATAAGTAAAATTACTAAACCAATTTTTTGAGATTTAATTAATCTTAAATTGCATTACATTTAATATAATATGTTTACAATAATGATAACCAAACTTTTCTCCAATAAGGTATGATACATGCATCAAAGGCATCATGATTGAACATAATCGGGTATCGATATAAATGAGAAATCTACGAACAACTTTTTACAAGTAAGTGAGAAGAAAAAATACTTCGTGGGAATGCAATGTTTAATGGGTTTATAATAACTTTCACTTTCTGAGAACATGTAGGTAAAAAACTGATAACTGAAAGTGGAGAATGAATGAATAGACAGGTAAAAATTGAAGGGTAATAATAAAATACAAGCTGTTTGAATTAAAAAAGAAGAAGTTATATATGTTTAAATGTTTTATGTAAAGAAGTTATTTTTTGTTTTGCGACAATTAAAAATAATCTTTCATAATTTTTTCCATAAATTAAAATAATTAAAATGCCAAATTGTAATAAATCTTTGCCAAGAATACGTCTGTTTTTCTTTATCATCAACACATGGTAGATAGAGATTATTCAAACTTAATTAATGTGTCATATTTAAATACTAGATAAACAGATACATGTAGTCTCTAACCAAAACACCATGTTCTTCTTTAAGGATAATATAATTCAATGATTACTATTTTAAATTAGAAAAAACATCAATTTGTATTTAAATCCGTCACAAAATCAAATTAAATTCTTACTTTATAAGAAGAATGTGTTGAACATGGATAAACTCTCCAACAACAATAGTTTTAATCTTGAAAACCCGATTCCAAATTTAGAAATCAATCATACATGAACTTTTTCACATGTTAAGAAATTTTAAAATATCTACAAAGTTTCTCTTATGCACATTCTTAAGAGAGAAAAAATATTGTGAAGATTAAGATAAATAATGATAAAGGAGATGATAAATTATGAGGTTGGACCGACAAAATCTCACTTAGGCATTTGTTTGTGTTAGAAGGGACCGACCCATATATTCTGCATCATTTGGCTTTCCCTGTAGTTCTCGAAGGTCGGCAATTCTCTTCTTAGAAAACTCGTTAGGGGCATCCAAAATCTGCTTCCTTCGATATCTGCATGCTCACACAAGAAAACTTCTCCCAACAAATAATATTCTAATGCAACCAACAATTCTAAATTCCATAAGAATCTCAACTGTGCTTGCCATAAAATATTCTTTTTCAATCTAATCATTTGTATAGGAATCAAAGTCGCAAATTTAATTTCCAGTGAACACAATTACCTTGTAGTATGTATTGTTTAGATCATGTCACAATCGAAAAATTTAAATTACTACATTCTTAAGTAAAGAAAAGAAAAAAAACAACACTTCAATATAATTAATAAAAAACAACTTTTTAAGTTAGAAAAATTTTGCACCATGTTAGCATCAAACTTTCAATATAAAAATATCCAAAGTTAAATCACTTCACTTTAAAATGAGTTTAGTTCAAAAAAATTTTACAACACTCTAAACTAATGCAGAGTCATGTTACAATATCAATTACCAAAGATTTTAGTAAACGTATAGACATTTGATTTCAAATTTAGGAACTGATTATTAGTCCAAATTAATTTTATGAGTAACCCAAGTAACAGGCAAAGCACAGTAAATATTACATAGAGCAGTTAATTAGCATAGTTTGTGAATTGAAGAACCAAAGAGGCAAGCACCTGCTATACTTTCTTACATTTGTATACTGAAAAATAACCCTTTATTGCACTATCAAGTTTCAGTTGACGTTGACCTGACATACCAGTAGCATTAATATTCCTCTAGTTTCAAGTCAATCAGTAGCTCCAACACAGAATCTGCAAAATTGTTCTTCTTTTACAAACATGGAGGGTCAGCTTTCTGCACTCTTATCCCTATATATTCTTTTACTCATGTCTTGTTCCTGTTAACACCCTCCTTATGTCCACACACTCTTCATTGTCTCGGTAAACCCAAATGCAACTGTCTTAATCTCAACCTCCACCCATTGCTCTCTTTCCACACCAGTAAAAATGTTGTAATTTCTTCACATACTGTTAAGATCGCACCTTTGTTGAGTTCAATCTCACTAGAAAAATTTTCAAGGCTCCAACATTTTCTTTGTGGACAAAGATACGTTGATGGATGTTTTATGGGACCATGGTCTGTGCTAAGTCACATGTAATAAAGTGTGATTAATTGATGCCAAAGGGAAAAAGGATCGACCGGTTATCTTTGTACTCAAAACTACAACTCATGACAAAGAGCAATTGCAGGTGGCATGAGCCCACAATGTAACCACTTTTGCAGGAATATAAAACATGCCAAAATTCAGGTTAAAATGCTCCCAAATTATAACCCCTCCGATCCTACGCCAATCAGCATTGCTTTTGCAGCATAAAGACAGAAAAAGAAACCATATCAGGTCCAAAGACAAAGCATATTTTGAGTGGCGCCATGAATCTAGCCACATGTCTCGTTTATTTTTTTTTTTTTCTGGCAAATTAAAGAAAGTGAACATGGTGTGTGAAGGAAGAGTTTTAGGTCACTATTCACTAACGCCAGCAGCATAGTGCAGAAGCAGAAACACTTGTTAAGAGCAAACTAAACTGAAGAAGCATGCTACTACTCAGTGTTAAAGAAAAATGCAGGTGCTTTAACCAACCAACCATCAAGAAGAAGAAGAATAGTAGTAAATAGTAATAATACATAGGGCATGTGTGGTTTACACAAGAAATGCAGAGCAAAATGAACAACATCAAACCAAAAGAACACGTTATGGACCTTCTTCCATGTCAATACAATCCAAGAACACTTCTTGCAATAGAATGTGCTTGATTTGAGCGACTTTTCACAGAGCCATTTCTTCTGCTTCCCCTCATGGGGGTCAAGTAAAACCTCAAGAGACCATTGTCAATGTTGTTGGGTGAATACCTTGCACTCCTATTCCTTTCCAACACAAACTCCTCCTTCCCCTTCTTCCCATTTCCATTACCCTGCACACCGTTCTTTCTGAAACCTCCAAACCCCCCACCACCATTTCCAACTCCTTGAGCATTCCTCCAACTCACACTACTATTGCTCCTCAACATCCTCCCATTAAAACCACCACCGCCACCACCACCACCACCACCACCGCCACCACCTCTACCATCACCACCCCAAGTCTCCGAATAAGACCTCTCCACCCCATTCACTCTGCTATACCTATCCTCATCCTCATCCTTGTTCCCGCCACCACGCCGGTGAATAAACCCCCATATACTCCACCGCCATCGCCGCCCCTTCTTCCCCCCCTTCCCATTCCCATTTCCATCTCCATTCCCAATCACCCCAACATCAAACATCTTCTCAGAATAGCAATCTTCCCGCATTGAATTTGACCCGAACTCCCTTTCATTAAACCCCATTCTCACACCCTGCACATAATCCACTCCAGAAGGAGCCACCTTAGCATTCACATTCACATTCACATTCAAATTCCCATTCCCATTTGCACCACCACTTCCATTGTTACTCAACTCATCCACCTCCAAACTAACACTCTTCCTAACCGAATTAGACCTATCAAGACTCTTCCTCCTCCTAGAACCCGAATCAGAGTAGTACTCTCTAGTCTGTGCATTCCCACCAGGAATGCCCTCATCGTCATTCACCGGCTCCTCCTCAACCGGAATCTGCGTATCAGTCCTCACCACATGCTGCAACGGTGCTACCGGCGCGTCTTCCACCACCGACAGCATCGTCGGCATCCTCGGAAAATTGTTCCGGCCGAGCAAGTACCCGTCCCACGACGCTCGCGGTTCCTCCAGCGAGTACCGAGGGTCGTCGAACGACATCCTCCCGGCGTCAAGCGAGAACTGCCCCGCGTCTAGCGAGAACCGCCCTGCGTCCAGCGAGAACCGCGGATCGGTGTCGCAAGACCGCCGCCCGAATCCGTAGTCGGCGATCTCCGACTGCGTGTCCCGGAACTGCCGCCCGATCGGCTTCTCCACCGGAAGAGCACCGTTCCTCCGCTTCTTCGCTTTCTGCTTCTGGCGCCACTTCTGCAATTTCTTGCTGAAAACCGAAGCCGCGGAGAAGAAGCTTCCCGCGAGGTCCTTGAAGTCACGCGCTTTTTGCTGCTTCGCTTGTGATGAGTCAAGGTCGATATGGTCCTTCATTGTCTTCAGCTCCTCCTCTTCTTCAACGATAGCAACAAGCTCTTCTTCCTTTTCTTTCTCTTTCTCTTTCTCTATCTCTTCAACTTCAAGCTCTTCAATGACTTCAACTATTTCGTTCACATTGGCCTTGGGCTCCTCCACAACCCTGATCTCGTCTTTCTCGTCTTCCTCTTCTTCTTGGGCTTCTTGTTTATCTTCTGGGTGGTTGTGAACACGTGGAACAACGTCGTTTAGTTCTGGGGGGTTGTCGTTTTGGGGTTTCAGGTCTTGGTGGAAGAGGTTTGAGAGGGTGCTGCGGACGCGGACGTCGCAGGATTTGCGCTGGGGTTCGAAAGAGGTGGAGAAAGGTTCGTTTTTGGAGGCGGAGAAGGACTTTGTGCGGCGGAGCTCCGGGAAGGCGGGTGGGCGGAAGAGGGCTTTAAGCGCGGCGGCGGCGGTGGATGGAGGTTTCCGGGCAGTGGCCGGGCTGTTGTTGTTGTTTGGGTCGAGGAGAGCAAGGCGTTCGCAGAGGCATGAGGGACAGAAGCCGGTGAAGGCTTCGTCGGGGTGGCGGGGGCAGGAGGTGGAGGGACGGTGGGCCTGCGGCGGTTGGGGGGGATTCATAACCGAAAGTGGGGAAAAGATATTTGAGCTTTGGTCATGTTATGAAGAATGAAGTGAAAGAGAAAGTGAAGAAGAAGAAGAAGAGTGAGTATTGAGTGTGATTTGTCTGTGTGGAGTGATGACAGAGAAAGGAAGAGAGAGAGAGAGAGAGTGATGTGATGATAGTGAGAGGTTGTGAAGGTTGGTGGCACTGTTTGGTTCCCAGGGACAGCGAGAAAACAAAAGTGGCGTGGCGTGACAAAAAAATTTAAGGTTTATACTATGTGGACGAATGCAAAATAAAATAATAATAATGATATGGGTTTTCTATACAGAGTAATTACTCAAATTCATCCCTAGAATATTAATGTGTTAAAAATTAAAACATTTTTTAAAAAATTCATATGTCTGAAACTATGTGAGGATATTTGATATTATATATTATATATATAGTACAAATTAAATTATATATACACAAATTAAATTTTTAATGGTTCGTTTATAGAATAATCTTAATTTTTGGAGAACCAATTTTAATATTTAATTTTTCTTATGTCGATTGTTTGTTAAAGTATTTGGATTAATGGACATCAATGAAAGATACTACGTAAAGAAAAATGTAGGGTCGGTTACCAAGAATTTGGAGTTTCTCCTTGCATTGAATTGTAATAAGTGTGTATTTTAAAAGGGAACGTGGAAACTTAATTTTTAATTAAAAAGAATTAGGGTTTAAGAATCTATTTATTAAGAAAATATTATATGTATTAAAGTAACGTGGATGACCTCAAAAGACAATTTAATGTATAGAAAAGATAGTGTAAAGCGTCCGTTTCAAAAATTGTAATGACAAATAGACGCAGGTGGTGGTATTTATGTTATTTTTCTAAAATACAATCATAGTTTTTCTGTGATGGATTTCTATAGTTGATGGAATTATTTATTGTATAAAATTAATGAGACAAAATTCTAAATTTGGTTAAAGAATGAATTAAAATAATGTATTTAAGTTTCATAATTTTTTTGAATAAATTTATTGATTTTTTAATAATTACCATAAAAGTGATTCTTAACATATTCGTAAGAGAAAATAATTTGTAATACATTTTTATATTGTTATCTTACAATAATATTCGATAAATTTGTTGAATTTTATGATATTTATTTTATAAATTATATTAACAATTTTTTTATTTCTATGTCAATTAAATACATAATAAAATTATTCAATTCGAACTATGAAACTTTGACGCATAAATATCATTTTTTTTTAATTTAACAAGTGTTTTCCTTGTCAATCATTGTGATAAATTATGAACAACAAACAATTATTTTTTTAAATAAAATAGATATTTTAATATTTGTTTGCATATTATGAGTTATTTTTTCAAAAGTTGATAGTGACTCTAAAGGCCTCAAACTCAAAGAAAGCATGGAAACCTAAAATTACTGTTCTTCATAAGTCTCTCAACACTGTCTTTCATTTCCTAACAATTGTTAACGTTGAATTTTCAAGTTTCTTATTTTTCAAATTTATTACATAAAACGCTATTAGTATTCTTAATATTATAATTGTTATTGTTATAATTACAAATTAGAATAGAAAATAAATTCAGAATGACATATATTTATATTATTGTACACATGAGTTTTATCATTTAATTTATTTTTCCTGTTAGCCATTTCCAACAATAGATATTATCGAACTATTTTAAATGGTTTAAATCAATCTATTTCTTAAAGTGGTTTCATATCACATTTCAAAGTCATTCATTAAATAAAATAAAATATTATTCTACTTATTAAAATAAATATAAATAAGAAAGCATACAAAATTGTAAACTAATTAAAAGTCTTTAAGATTAAGTCGAAATTCTTTAATAATAATAATATAGAATCATAAACATTTGCTAATCCATAAAGCAACTCATATAACTGTGGTTATTTATAATAAGATCTCGTTATCAGTTACTATGAATATTATTAGTATTTTCTCTGACCTGGTTCCTTTCCGTTTTGTTTGGGTTGCTACTTTAACTTTCTTTTTAAAAAAAAAATAAAAAATAAAAAATAAAGGTTGATGCTTTAACTTTAGGTGTGGAGTGTGGAGTTCTATGGGGTCAGAACTTGTCACTATTTACAGAAAATAAACAATGAGAGGTTGTTGTTTTTACTAAAGGTGATGGGGATTGGGGATTGTGCCTTTTGTTGTATCACTTTTGTTTTTTTGTGTTTTCTTTTTTTCAATTTTTTATAATGAATTTCATTCAATTCTACCTACCATTCAAACATCATTCCCATTTGTATTTTCTCAACCATAATAGTAGCTTCTAATTCCTCAAACATCTCTTCTTATTAAAAGAAATACATGAATTTCATTTCTATATAAATGTTATTTTTGGCTCAACTAATTAATTTTTCTAAAATATATTGACAAATGTATTACTTGAAAAAAATTATTTAAAAATTAAATATGTTTTTGCCTCTAAATTATTATAAAAAATATTTTATAAACATTTTATTTTTCCAGCTTATATAAAATATGTAAAATAAAGACTCTCATATAATTGCATGATCACACTCACAATTCTTGACAAAATAAAGATAAATTTGTGTGATAAACTTCAAAATCTTTTTGGTAATAAAATATTAAAAAAAAAACTTAGAATTAATTTTTCTATGAAGGTGAAAAAGAAAATGTAAACATGAGGTCCCCTTATGAGAGCATGGACCAGTTGTAGAATCTATAGAGGAAAATGTACAAATGTACTATGCAATGCAATTCAATGTATGAATGATGAAAAGAAAAAACCCGAAGAATGTTTTGTGTTGTTTCCTTTAATTTGTCCTCCCTCCAACTCACTGTTACAGCACCATCTTATTTATCCCAATATAATATAATTTTGATTCTGATTTCGAATTTATAACAGGACGATCCAATTGAAGATCTGAGTTGTCTTTCTTTTTTGGGACCATATTTGTGTCTGGTCACCAAGTGCACGAGCACACAAATAATCATAAAAACAGTATATATGACCAGACCACACCATCGTAGGCATGCACGAGGACTATATCATAGGACATTAGGACCAGCGTAGTGCTTATACATCGCAATCTTATCGAAAGGCCTGATAAAAATAACCTATTTCTTTTATGCTTTTTTTTTATCATTTCTCATCACCAAAATTCGAATGGAGTTTAATAACATTGTTGGTCTCTATATGTAAATTAATTATTTTGTAATTTCTTTTTATTTCTTTTATTTAATTGGTTTCTATATTTTTTAAAATGATTAAATGTAATCTTTATACAAGATCACTATTAACATCACTATTCCTATTTTTGTTTCTAAGATCGGACAATAAATACTTAAAAAGAGTGAATGATCATACGTTACATCATCTTCTAAATGACGCTAATATAACATACTAAATCTTCTTAAAAAATATATAAACCACATGGAGTAAAAATAAATAGAGGAAAAATATTGAATTATTGTTACAAAAATAAGAACAAAAAATGCTACGAAGCCTTCTGTAATGTCTCATTTAATCAATAAACATAATTAAAGGAAGCGTCACCACACAGATAGTATAGCAGCGCAGTCCTGCAGTTTAAAACATAACTCCTAACAAATATCCATGACACACCACGATGCCAAAACTAAACCAGTTACAACATTCAACAGTAATAAAAAAGGAATTTAAAAGACAAACTAGTACATGGGCCATAGCCCAGAAAGAAAGCCCAAAAAGATTTAAATCCAGTCCAAGCAGACTATGCAGCGGAACCTCTAGCCCAAAAACGCGGGAAAAGTAAAACTTTAGTTTACACGCGCCAAAATATCAAATCCATAAATGTGTTTCACGCTTACAATTATAAAACAATTTATAGTAACTGATTGCAAAAATAATCCATAAAATAATTCCATGTAAAAATTCTCATGTTGATCCCACTCTGGCTCTAAGTATCCACGTGCTCACCTGCATCAACATCTGCTCCCATGTAACGAGTTACATCGCCAAACACACACAAATAGGGTGAGCTCAAAATAAAAACGCATTACAAGGTACATTATAATAACAATTAAAAACCCCTAACACTTCTACTACACTCAAATCTCGAACCCAAACTTTCATATCTTCCTCTGGACGCCTTTTGATTCTACACCCTTTGATGAGTACACTGATCGATCTTTGCTGCACGAGTGTTTACTCGCCCCTCCGACTACAGGCCACCACCTAATAGTCCACACGCGGGAATAAATTGCCACAGCCACAATCCGCGACACCAAGTGGAGTTTCCCAAAATGAACCGTAGTCCGTAGTTGTCCCCAGACTACCAAACTCAATTAGTTACATTGAAGATGGCAATCTTCCGGAACCCCGTCATACGAGCCACGATCTTGCACACTCCACTGGACTTCCAAAACCACCAGGCTACAACCTCGAGTGGCCATGTGTTATCCCAATACAAGTTACACTCATAACTGGGCCCCCAACAAAGCATCGCATCAAGACCTCCATCAAAGCTGTGTAGAATCCCTCGCGTATTCCATTACAACATCCAAAATCACCTAGCACAACATCCATGTTGCTAGGTTAACTCGCGTTCTAGACCACCTAGCAGAACACTTGGCACCGTCGAGCGCCAACCCATTGGATTTTAGTCCAAGCCCAGTTCTATAACACACTGCCTAGCGGAACCACTTTCGTTGACAAGCGCCAACTCTTGGGTTTTACTCTAGAGTTCGCTTTGTGGCCTATCTCTTGGTGGTTTACACCGTTCTGCCAGACGCCACACTAGTAATTGGTAATTTACTGGTATTTGGCACTCTAGAATAGGTTCCAATGAACCTATTTATACATGAGACTCAGTGCACGAAAAACATGCATCCATGACAAGTAAATACACTTTCATATCATTAAGTTGAACTCAACTACACAATATCACATGGTCATACATCAAACACAACCATATTCTTGCTTTTATACA
>Ga0209589_1003057_pt1 | contig 29276 bp, 29 predicted proteins | sample CowpeawhiteBW_FD_187525 | JGI IMG/M metagenome (GOLD analysis project Ga0209589, IMG submission 187525) | Root nodule microbial communities of legume samples collected from California USA - Cow pea white BW (SPAdes) (version 2) | ecosystem: Host-associated > Plants > Roots > Nodule | place: USA...
CTGTTGCTAGGAAAGCTAAGGTCAAGGTTCTCTGTGTGATTCAGAGAAAGGTGTTCATCTCTTGTGTGATTCAAGAGAGGTGTTTTCTTTCCTTACACTCTAAATATCTGATTGTAAATCTGTTACTTGTTAGTGATTTAGTTAATCTCGTTTTTAAGAGATTAACAACTGGACGTAGGGTCTTTTGATCCGAACCAGTATAAATACTTGTGTTCAATCTTCTTCTCTATCTCTTTATTTCATCCATTATTTTGTTATAAAGAAATTATTTATTGATCTACTTGATAAATTTTGGAAAAATTTTAAAGTATTAATTTTATTTTTCAAAAACCAATTCACCCCCCTCTTGGTTTTGTTCGCACGCTCAAACATTCCGCTGCGCGATACCAACATCATACACAAATGAACATTAAGAACTTGGTTCACTTTTTGCTCACACTCCAAGTAGATATTGCGGTCATTGTCTCCATTGAAGTTTGGGATCTGGATTGGAGGAGGTTGTCTCCTTGGCAAGGAATTGCACCTCCCATTTCCACAATGATTGTGCCTTCTCCTTCCACCATCATCACCATGGGAGTCTTTCTACAAAAGGGAGTTTCTTTTTAGCCATTTCAAAAATAGTTTTAGGATCAAACTTGAATATTTTTGAAGAACCTACTCTTGATACCAATTGTAATTAATAACAGAAGTAATTAGCCAAGAAGGGGGAGGGTGTTAAATTGGCCTTTTCGAAAACTTTTGTTCTTTTTTAATTCGTAAAAATACCTTTAATTGAATCAGAACAACCAAGAAGTCAGTATGAAATTACTGCTAGATCTATCACTTTTAATCAATTGAAAAAAAATACCAAGTTGATTTCATTATACAGATTAAAATATAAAAATAATCGATTGAAATATTAGAAAATTCTGCAAAAACACGAATTTCATGATTAACTCATAAACAATATTAGCAACTTATCAAGACTGATTTCACACAGTAATACAAGCAGAGATACAACCTCAGATTCTAACAAATCACTCAAGAAACACATAAAGATTATTAAAACCAAATTTCTTGAATCTTTATATTAAAAATAAAGCAGAGAGAGATTCGAACTAGCTAAGAGATATGGATGTAGATACATGTTTGCAAATGCAATATTTATATATGGACATATTAAATGTAGAACCAGTCAGTTGAATTTTTGCATATTTATTGTACTTAATTCTGTTTATGTAATCAAAGCAAATTAAATGCATTAGATTATCTATATCAGATTAAAGTATTGTGTTTCCAATGAGTTTCCATGAGTGGACCAATCAATTCAGATCATTTAAGGTTCATGCACATTGGAATCACGCAACACATATGCTTTATGGTCAATGCATTCAAAAAATCAATAAATCATTGATGCAATAACTATTATAAGAAGGTTGTACCTGATCACATGACCATTGCTTTGACTCAGTCAACTTTTGAATATGTTTTATTCAAGTATTTGTTGTTTAAGTGATTAAACATATAGATTTGAAAAATCAACAAGCTAAAAATTTATCATATAATAGCTTTCTACACACAAAGTATGGTTAATTGAAATAAACACATAAAATTAAAAAATCAATAGGTTAAAAATACATAAGATTGTACTTCCTGTACCCAGATGCTATTTAAGTGAAATTAACACATAAAATTGTAAAATTAACTGATTGAAAAAATGTGTCAAATTATGTTTTTTGCAAACAGTGGTTGTTTAAGTGAAATCAACACATCGAATTGTAAAATCAACAAGCTAATTGTGACAGTTCTCATTTTATGCACACATTAGCTTATTTAAATGAAATCAACACATGGATTTATAAGATTAACATGCTAAATGTAAGACCCAGGAAAATAATTATAATTCTAAGGGATAATTGGATGCGAGAAATATTAATTGAATTGATATACAAGTTCATAACAGAGGGGGAGAGTTAGAACTTTGCCATGGGATTTGGAGGTCTTAGGTTCGATTCTTGTCTGCATGTTAAAATAATTATAAATTTTCTATTATTTTATAATTGCTTAGGATGTGCTCATGTGTGTGCTTGAACGTGAAGTATGCCTATAGGAATTTAGCAATTTTAATTGCCACATTTAGGAATATTGTTTTGGTTGCTTTCTTGAATGCAATGAGTATGCGAGTACATTGTAATTTTGTGGTGCGTGTGGGTTAACAAGAAACACAGGATGGCCATATGGGTTGGAGTGTTATTTGAGTCTTGGGGGTTCTGAGTTCAAATCTTGGTTAGAAAAAAAAGGGGAAAATAAAGTCTATTTTCTTTTTTTAAGTAAATTTGTGATACGCCTTAGGAGGCGAAAAGTTGAGGCAAATACATTGTACAACAACAAGTTTTTTATTTATTTATTTTTTCATAGCCTAGTAAGGGAAAGCAGAAGGTCATTTTTAGCTAAGTTAAAAATTGGAATTTTGGGGCTTCGGAGAGAGGAAGAAAAATGTAAGTTGGGAACAAAGCAAAGAGGAACTACAAAAATTAGTGGAGGAAATGTTGGACTGAGAGTGAAAGAGGGTAGATCAAGTTAAGGTGATCGCATTTCAAGAATTCTCGGTAAGGGGAGCTACACCTTGTATCTATGGTTATTTGTTTATATGATGAATGTCTTGTATATGAGATAAGAAGTGTTTATCCTTGTGGTAAAAGAATGTTGGGTTTTTGGTGTGAGGGATGCTAAATCATTTTCTTGATATTACATGATTGTGTGTTGAGAAATGATTGTAAATTGATTTATGGAATGAAGGAATTGTGAAATGCATCTTTGGGTTATGTTTTGGTGTAAGGAGGTGTTAAGTCGTGTTCTCATTATTTTTGTGATTATGTATGGAGAATTAGTTGCATTTGAAAATATGGAATTATAAAGGAGTAATTTCGTTCTTATGGATGGAGATGATAATAAGTTTCTTTAATGGTTGAATTCATGGTGGTAGTGCTGTTTGGGATTAAGTTTATTGATAAGAAAAAATATTTTTTTATGTCTACAATTGCTGTCAAATTTTTTTATGGTGAATATCAGATGAGTTAGATGGAAAAATTCGTTTTTAAGGATGGGGTTAAGATGTTTAATCTAATTACTTTAATTTTTGATTTGGATGAATCAATGGGGAAATGAGGGATTTTGATCTTTATCTTGTTACCATGTGAATTTATTTGAGGTTGGGACAATGGTTGTAAATATAACTTGTTTTCCTTTGGAGTGTTAATTATGGTTGAGGTAAGCATGATTTTATATGGGTTTTTGGTTGAGGCTGCAGAATTTTGTGAAGTGCTAGACGTTGTTGGTAAGTTGATTAGAAATGTTGTTTAAGGTATTTGAGGAACTGAATTTTATCATTTAGAAAAGTAGAGGTGAAATGCTGTATGGAATAAAATTGTTTTGTTGTTGTTCTTGAGCATATGGGGAATCCATGGTGTAATAGCAATTGGAGATGTTTTCTTATGATGATGAAATTATGATTTGTGTTGGAGTACTGTGAATTGGTTAAAATTGGGGTCTTAGATAAAGTTAGTAGATTGAGTATGGTTCCTAAGGGTACTATTAATTAGGGTTTAAGTTCAGTAAGATTTTATGAGTTTATTAAGAATCCATTAGTTATGTCAATGCTTGGGTAAATTTTAGTTCTTGGTTTGCCTCTTTCATTTTTCAAAGTCAAATCAACAGGTTGTTGTAAAATACCCTAGTCACTTGTGGAACTCATTGTTTTGACTCTTGCGCATTCGAAGCCAAATCTACAGGTTGTGGGAGAATCCATTGGTCACTTGTGGGACTCGCTGTTTTGACTCTTGTATATTCGAAGTTAAATTCACAGGTTGTGGAAGAATCCACAAGTCATTTATGGAGCTCGTTGGTTCGAATTTTTGTTTTCTAGAGCTAAATCCATAGGTTGTGGAAAACTCCACTGGTCACATGTGGAACTTATTGTTTTGTTGTCATGGTTTGTTTTAACATGATGTTGTTGCTATTTTAAAAATGTGTTGTTTATGTATTATTTAATGTAGAGTTGTTGGGTGAATTGTATGTTATTATCCTTAAGTGTAAGAGAATAATGCTTGGGGTTATGCTAAGATAACAATTTATGATTAATCTGATGATGATGCAACACAATATGATGTAATTGCATGATGAGTCGAGTTATGTTTGATCATGTGTTGAGGTATGATATGTATGGGTGTACATATGTGATGAGATAGTATGAACTCTTTGATAGTTGTAAAGCCAGGATGGTTTCTTTACCCAGAGGACTTTGTCGAGTCATGGTAAAGGGGTTTCGTTCCCTTGTAAGTCTTTGACATGAGCTTAGCAGGAGTGCTCCACCCAAGGGTTTGTCGAGCAGGTGGAGTTGTTGCTAGTAAGTCTATGGAAAGGAGGGGAATGGACTTTTCCTAGAGGCATTGGTGCGCAGGAAAGGTATATTGGTTAGCTATGAGAGAATGTAATACCGTTAATATTACTTTGTGGTAATATTCTGATGAGTTTAAGTTGTGGTGTTGAGAACATGTGTTGGTGGTGTTTTTCTTTATGAATGATTTTTGTTACATCATAATTTGCTACGTGAGTTACATGTTAATATGCTTGTTATATGATGTGATACATGGTTAGCTCACCCTTGCATGTTTGTGGATGTGGTTTCCACCTGTGATGATCGTATGACTTGCGTTATACGGGAGTAAAGGTTGATGCAGATACTGCTGGAGAAGCTTAGTTGTGAGGAGTTCGTGGGGAAGCTTTGGGAAGTTTTATTTTAACCTTTGAAAAGGTTTCTTTGAAATAAAATGTAATAGTGTAGTGGTTTTCGAGTTTTCACTTGAAGGATTTGATATTTAACCTCATCAAACGATTTAAATCATTTGATTATATGAGCTATGTTTTCTCCTTGATGAATAAAGAGGTTAGATGAATCTTTTTTCAGGTGTTTTTTTTTAGATGAAAATAATGGTGAAAATTCCTATCTTATACGATGGTATTGAAGGTTGTGCTTCATGTAAAAAAAAAATTATCTTACAGGTGACATCTCGAAAGGGATGTTACAGTAAAAACGCATAACACTTTTAAAATCAAAAATGCCTAGTTTACTTCTTAGCTTGTTAAACCGATCACGAGCTAATGGTTTTGTGAACAAATCAGTTAATTGATTTTCTAATGAAGTAATGTCTTATTTCAATGTGTTTAATTTTAGAGTGTTGTATTAGATTCTTAGTTAGATTGATAGCACTAGCATTATCACAATACAAGGATGCCTTTACCAATTTCACTCCATAATCCACGAGTTGATGCTTAAGCCATATGATTTGTGTAAGACCCGGGAAATTTAAATAAATAATGAATAATTAATTACCAAAAATGGTGGCTTGGAAGTACCACTATTAGAATTGCTTTGTTAAGTCATGGAATAGGTGCAAGGGTAGCTTAAGTGGTCGAGCGTGTGGAGTGGTGTTGAGAGACTTGGGTTTGAGTCCTGTGTATGCCATTAGTGTGGTGTTTTATTATTGCTTTATTTTACACACATGTTTTGGTTGTGGTACATGATTTATCATTCTATGTGTGCATAAATTGTCATGAAATATGTATTGGTTTATTGGTTGTGCATATGTTTGATGAGTGGAGGTATGTAGTTTGAACCTTGGCTAGCATGAGTAGTTCCTCTTCACGTTTTAGTATCTTTGTTAAGTGGTGGAAACCTTAACGTTTTAGTATTTTTGCTAAGTGGTGGAAAACTTAGAAACTTTAAAAATTCTCTGAGAAACCAGAAGGGTGGAGTGGTGGCAATTGTGGTGCATTAAAAACTCAACCAAATGGCCATTAACTCTCAAGTTTTATTATTTTTTTTATTAATATTTTTCATTTATTTTGGGCTTAAATGAGGGAGAGGGGAGTCTAAGTGAGCAAACGGAGAGTCAATTGAGTGTGGTAGTAGAGAGAGTAAGGGAGATGAGTAAAATTTGTGTCCCAAAAGGGAGGACTTAGTGATGGAAAGGAATTTTGGTGTGGGAGCAAAGGTTAAGGCTTTTAGGGGGCAAAGGAGATCATCGAGATTGCAATTGGAGCTAGGAATCCAGCTAAAGGGAGTTGTCCCTACGTGCCTTTACTTTGAGTAATGTGTTATGTGTTATATTGTGGTTTGGGTGCCTTAATTTTCCTTCATTTGCGTTATTTTTGAAGTTTATGGGTTTTTGCCCAGAAACCGCCTGGAGGCTATGAAGGTCCGCCAGGTGACTCATCTTGTTTTCACCCAAATTTCATCGTTCTACAAAGAACCACCTGGCGAAAATGAAGGCCCACCAAGTGATATGAATTTGTTTGGTGTGATCTACGTTTGTTTGTGTTTTTATGATATGTTTGGAAGTATTGCAAATTTTGGTGCCTTTACTTAGTTTGTTTAATTGTATAATTAATTGAGAATGATCCCTTCTGATGATGATTTGATGATTGGGGGTTTTCATAAACATAAGGGTTTCTTGAGGGGTTGGGATGAATATGAAATGTGTTGTACAGATTATGAATGTGGTTATTTAGCAAGTGTTTGGATTAATTGAGTACATATGTGTAACATTTTGTTTGAATATTACGGATTTTAAATAATAAAATAAAACCTAATTATAATACATCATTTAATTAAGTTCATTTCCCAAAAACGCGGAAAATTTAAAACTTTATTAAATTGTAAATTTTATCCAAAATTCATAGTTTATACTAACTCAATACAGAAACCAGGTCTATAACATCAACAGTTACAAGTTTTATTAAAATCCAAAATGCAGTAATACTCTGTAGTAAAATCCCTCATATAGTCAACGCTCTGCCTCTATGCCTCACCAGATCCACCTGCAACATCATCTGCTCTCGTATACCGCGTACACGATCATCGTCCAACACAAGCAGATAGGGTGAGCTAACAGTATATAAAACATATGAAATTCAAAAATATAATCACATAAACATCAAAGGAACTCCATCCTTTCATTCCAAAACACATGGCCACCACCATGTTATCCATGTTCTACGTCTTTAGATGAATACCTCAAGATGTCTTGCTGCCACAACTTGTAGAACACATGCGGGAAACTAGCTACAGACCATACTCCGTAATGCCAGGTGGAGTTCTTAATACGAACATAGTTCGTAACGTCCCAAGACTACCAAAATCGTCAGCCACATACTGAGGAGGACAATCTATCTTGACCCATCCGTACGAGCCACAACTCGCACACTTACACCAGCAACACTCGCCAACCTGAGCCACAACTTAAGAGTTCCTCGTGTTCATCCGCCATCTCGAGCCACAACTCAAGAGATGCCATTTTGAGCCACAACTCAAGGAATGCCACGTGTTTAACCCCTATCCTGAACCACAACTCAAGGGATACGTTCTGAGTCACAACTCAAGGAACATCCAGCAAGCCGACCTTCAAGGTATCACCAAAGCATTGCAGATTATGCACACCCAAAGTAAACAAACTTCTGCCTCTGCGTTATCACCTTGCGCTGCTCCAGAGCCGCCAGGAGAAACTCACTTCTAGACCGCCTGGCGGGGGACACGTGCTACCAGGCACCAAGCGCTCTGTTGCCACTATCTCCAGGTATCGCCTAACGGGATGCCCCTCATCGCCAGGCGCCACACGCTCCAAAGCTCCACTGATTTGGTAGCTTTCGCCTGACGGGTCAATTACCATCACTAGGCGCTACACCAATACTTGTGCATTACTGGTTTTTAGGCACTCAGAACAGCTTACAACCCCAAACCTAGGTATCAAAAACCCATACCACTTTCCACCAAGTTGATTGCGTAAGTACTCACATGTTTAGCTTATTGTCTATGTTTCACTTTCTATTTAGATTTACCAATCAAATTGCATCAATAACTAGACTTGCATAAGTTCATGTGGTCTTATTCACAGTGTGCCATCACCAAATCCTACTACCTGCACTCCAACATATTCCCCTATAATGCCTCAATCTCCATCGAACTACTAATAATAGGTCCATAACACTTAAGCTTATAATTATATCTCAAGTACACTTAGCCAGCTTTATGGAGACAATTCCCTTCTTACATTGCATTAATCCCCAGTCCAGCTATTTCCTATTTAAATTGTAACCTTTATTGCACTGTCATGGACTTCTCTTCCCATTAATAATCACATAAATTCATAATACTAATTTATACATATTATCACCATAGCCTTTTGTCTAACTACTCCTCTTAACTCCACATATAGCAATAACCTAATTCACCAGAATCTCAGGACCCATGCAAAAATCACTATCTTTGCGCTGGTGCTTGGCGGCCCAACCCTTACCACCAAGCGATGCATGCAATTCTAGAAAAATTCTAGAATTTCCAGCACCTACAAGCCCCTCCCAAAAGTTCCCCAATGCATTCCTCTGCCTATCTTCACTATTTAACAATTGATCATGATAACACTGGTACCATTATTCAACATAATTTATTTCCATCGATAATTCCAGTACAAATCAACAGTAATTATACTCAACTCATTACAACCCACAAATCTTCTAACTCAAAATGATGTTCATATCCATTTCATCCAATTAACTTTCGATCTCAACAAAATTAAACAATATACGACACGCAATAAAATCAACAGATATAGCTGCCCTGTTTCCTTATCAGAATCAACCCAAAAATCCCAAAACATCAAATGCGAGCAATTATTGCTCGCGTCGCCTGGCAGTTGTTCATCACCGCCAGGCCATTCATCAAAAACTTAGAAACTGGGTTGATCAGCTTGTGTCACCTAGCGGCACAACACTCACCACCAAGCGGTTCCTCATAGGAACTTAGAAAACACACAGAAATAGCATAAGTCGCCTGGCAGCCCTTTAAAGGGCCGCTAGGCGGTTTCTGGAAAATTTCCAGAATATGAAATTAAACAAATTTAACCAAGTTTAAGCAGTTTATTCATCATAAATCATGCAACCAATAACAATACATTAAAATTTACAGAGTCCAGCTCCCCTAACCTGGATATCCTTGTTAAAACTTGAAGATTCTTGGCTTCTTCCTTGATAAAAATGGCCTCCTAGTGCTTCCCCACTTCAGCTCTCCTTCTCACTCAGTTAGCATAGTTCACACTATAATTTTTCTCTCCTTACAGTGCTCTATAATGGCAAACTCAGTTCCTTCTCACCTTAAATATAGGTTCTTAGATGAGACAATGCTCAATCGTGTCATTATAAGCAATGAACTTACCATTGTTGAGGAAGAGGAACTTGTAAAGGTGTTGAGAGAGCACAAATTTGCTATAGGTTGGAAAATTGATGATTTGCAAGGTATTAGTCCTATTGTGTTCATGCATAAAATTTATTTTTAAGAGGACTTCAATTCTATCTGTCAACCACAAAGAAGGCTCAACCCCATAATGAAGGATGTGGTGAGGAAAGAAGTAATCAAGCTACTGGATTTAGGCATTATTTATCCATTTTTTTATATTGAGTGGGTGAACCTGGTTCATGTGGTGCCCAAGAAAGGTGGGATGATAGTAGTGACAAATGAAAAGTTATTGGGTGGCGCATATGTATTGACTATAGAAGACTGAATCAAACCACAAGGAAGGACCATTTCCTACTCCCATTTATAGATCAAATGCTTGAGAAATTGGTTGGACATGAATACTACTGTTTTCTATATGGTTATTTTGGTTACAACCAAATAGTCATGGCTCATGAAGATCAAGAAAAGACAACATTTACATACCCTTATGGAGTCTTTGCTTATAGGAGGATGCCCTTCAGACTCTGCAATGCACTCGCAACATTTCAAAGGTGTATGTATTCTATTTTCACGGATGATTTTTCTGAATTTCACTCTTCATTTGATTCTTGCCTATCTAATTTGACCTTAGTGTTAAAAAGATGTTAAGAAACTAATTTAGTGCTAAATTGGGAAAAATGTCAATTTATGGTAAAGGAGGGTATTGTTCTTGGTCATCAAATTTTTGCTAAAGGTATTGAGGTAGATAACGCAAAGCTGGAAATAATTGAACAATTACCTCCTCCATTGAATGTTAAAGGGGTACGAAGTTTTTTAAGACATGCAGGCTTTTATAGGCGGTTTATTAAAGATTTTTCTAAAATAGAAAAGTATAAGACTAACCTTCTTGAAAAAGAAGCCCCTTTTGTGTTTCATGATGCATGTTTGCAATCATTCATAACTTTAAAGAAACAACTTGTCTCTACTCATATAATTACAACACCTATTTGGGTGCTAGTGATTATGCTATGGGTGTTGTATTAGGCTAGAGAAAAGACAAAGTATTTCATGTTATTTATTATACCAATCGTGTATTGAATAAGGCTCAAAAGAATTATGCCACGACTAAGAAAGAATTGTTCTCTATATTGTTTGCTTTTGATAAATTTAGATCGTATCTTGTTGGGTCTAAAGTTATTGTTTACACTGATCACGCTGCTTTGAGATACTTATTTGCTAAGCAGGATGCCAAGCCACGATTAATCTGTTGGATTCTCTTGTTACTAGAGTTTGACTTGGAAATTCGAGATAAGCAAGTGAAGCAAAATCTAATAACTGACCATATTTCAAGACTAAAGGTTGGTGGGGATGATCGGGAAGTACAACCTCTATCAGAGGAGTTTCCATATGAGAAGTTACTAGCCATTACTTTTTTGCCATGGTTTGTGGACTTTGCCAATTTTAAAGCGGCTAGTATAATTCCTCATGACTTGACTTTTCAGCAGAGAAATAAATTATTGCATGATGTTAAATTTTATTTCTGGGATGATCCCCTACTATTAAGAAGATGTGGTGATGGTATCATTAGGCGATGTGTTCCTGACAATGAGTTTGAGAGTATCCTTTGGCATTGTCATGGATCAGATTATGGGGGGCATTTTAGCATTGAGAGAACAACTTCTAAAGTCTTAAAAAGTGGCTTCTATTGGCCTACTCTTTATAAAGATGCCCGTGGTTTTATTTACAAGTGTGATATATGTAACGTCCTAGCTGGAAATTACTTATAAAATAATAATCACAATATTTATTTGAATAACCTCATTTATTAGGAACAATTTCCCAAAACGCGGGAATAAATTTCGATTCAAAATTCAAACGTGCCAAATCAATTAATCATACCGCGCGGCAAAACCAAAAAGTAATATAGATGTCTATAAAATTTATTACATAAAATCCATATCATGACAAAATATAAATCAGTAAAACTCCCAACGGTCCCCTCTCCGCCTTTAAGTCTCAGTCTGCCCACCTGCATCAACATATGCTCCCATGTAACAAGTTACATGATCATCGCCACACACATACAGATAGGGTGAGCTCATTTAAATAAAATCAGACAATACATTAATAAATACCACATTACAAATTTAAAACCGGTTAACACACTTCCCTTTTCTTTTACTCCTTCATACCCAACTCCTGTCTTTAGACGTCTATCATCTCTATACCCTTTAGGTGATATCTATGATCGATCTTTGCTGCACGAGTGTCTACTCGCTCCTCCGACTACAGGCCACCACCTGATAGTCCACACGTGGGAATAACTTTGCCACAGCATCTCAGCGTGACACCAAATGGAGTTCCCCAAAACAAACCTAAGTTTGTAGTTGTTTTCAGACTACCAAAATCTCTATCAAAATCCACTGAAGAGGGCAATCATCTGAAACCCCGCCGTACAAGCCACAACCTGCACACTCCACTGGACTTCCTAAACCACCAGGCTACAACCTAGAGTGGTCACGTGTTACCCCAATACAAGATACACTCGTAATTGGGCCCTCAGTCAAAGCATCGCATCACAACATCCTCTAAAGCGGTGTAGAAAACCTTCCTCGCGCACTATCACTGGACCAAAACCGCCTGGCGCGCATCTCACGCCGCTAGGCGGAACTTAGCTCCAGACCGCCTGACGGGCATCCCACACCACCAGGCGCCACGCGCCTGCAGAACTCTCACAGTACCGCTATCACCTGGCGGATACCACCACGGCGCCAGACGCCCTAATTCGATGTCACCGCCTGGCGCAACCATTGTCGCCGCCAGACGCCTCACTTCTGCTGTGACTACTGTCCCTGCTTTAACTCTCGTCCGCTTGGCGGCTCGCTCACGCCGCCAGGCGCTATACCAGTAGCACAATGCTACCAGTTTTTATGGCATTAAAACTGGTCCTAAAGGATACCCAAACACTTAATACAGGGAATTGCATCATAGTATGAATTTCCAAACATAAATCTTTAAACAATTTACATCACATCTATTCACAACACAACCAATATGCTCAACATCATGCATACAACCTAACAGGCTTTTGGCCCTACCATTTACTACCTATAAGATTCATGCCACAACAATTTTCTTACCAGCATAATACAACATTTTATCACACAAGTACTTTCACTCATTAGTGTAACATATATACCACACCTGCAATATCTTTCGTATAAATCCCACCTTTATCTACTTTTAATACATGATACCAACATGCAATATCACATATTTCACACCCACCCTTTTAAAAATCTGTGATAAAAGTCCTCCCTTCGTACTGTTCCCACTCACGATATTCCCTCCATTTATCCCTCATACTTCTCTTGGCATGAAATCATAGTTAGGACTCAACAAAATATCAACCAACCCCATGGTACACCATTTCACATATTCATACCCATCAACAACATCTATAAATCATAATAAAATCGAATTTCATAACATCACGTCAGATCACGAATTTATAACATGCATAATTGTTTCCAACCTTCCACATAAACCCTAACTACCCAATTTCATATCAGAGATAATATCTTGCAGCAAAATCAACATACGCAGAGTCAATCAACATCAAAGTTCATACCCGAACATACAATTATCACGGCCACACCACAGATATTCTAGAAACATCAAATATAACCAAAAATTGTGAAACTGTGTTCGTGCCGCCTGGCGGTTCATCCTCTGCCGCCAGGCGGTTCATCGTTGATACCCAGAAATTGGGTCTGGTGCGTGTGTCACCTAGCGGTCACTCGCGACCCGCCAGGCGGTTTCTGGAAAAATCCCAGAAACCCGATTTTCCATTCTGATTTTCACGAAAATAACAATCCCCATTCCCTCATACATCGCAATACAGTCAATAACGAATAAAATACAACATCAAACAATCATAGGAACTCCCCTAACCTGGTTCCCTCGCTTAGACTTGAAAATTGGAGCTTTTCCTTGGTTCCGCGATGAACTCCCCTTAATCCTCCTCCACACCAGTACCCTTGTTCCTCTTCCCGATTCACGCTTCTCTTCTGTTAACTCTCTCCTCACTATCCTCAAACTATCAGACTCAAAGATGCTCTCTCTCTCTCTCCCTCCATTTTTCCCTTTAATGACACTTTAATGGTAGTTAATCAAATAAAACGAAAAAAATACTTTAAGCTTGGTTTTAATTGTCCTTCTATTTGATTTTTCCAGCACCCTTGGTTGTTCCTAGCTAGGTTTCTCTCGTCCCTTCACCTTCTTACCGAATCTAAAATTGATAAAAAGGAAGTTTATGGTTCTATCAAAGTCAAGGTTTGAACCCATCACCATACAATTTAATTTCAAATGCACAACCAATCCAATCACATTACATTTCATGATACAATTCATACTTCAAAGGTTATATCCTACCATCACGCTCCAATCACATTATCATATCAAAATAATAAAACAAAATACACACAATTGGCATACATAAGACTCGAACCCAAGTCCTATCACACAATTAAAGTACTCTCAACCACTTGAGCCAGTACCTTTTCACGTCAAGAAAGTTAACACTTAACGCCATAAAGACTTCCCCTACCCGCATTTATTAAATAATTATTTATTTAATTGTTTAAATTTTGTGGGTCTTACAATAGATGTCAAAGGGTGGGAAATATTTCAAAGAGAAACGAGATGCCTTTAAAGAACATACTGGATGTGGAAATTTTTTATGTTTGGAGTATTGATTTTATAGGGCCATTTCCTTCCTCTTTTCCAAACCAATACATTTTGGTTTTAGTAGATTATGTGTCTAACTAGGTGGAGGCTAAGGCATTACCATCGAATGATGCCAAAGTGGTAATTTCTTTCATTAAGAAATACATATTTTCTAGATTTGGGGTGCAAGGAGCAATCATTAGTGATGGAGGTTCACATTTTCATAACAAGAAATTTGCATCACTCTTGGAAAAAATATGGTGTCAAACACAAGATAGCTACTGCTTACCATCCACAAACTAGTGGGCAAATGGGAATTTCCAATAGGGAGTTGAAGAGAATTTTAGAGAAAGTCCTGAGCTCATCTAGGAAAGATTTGTCTAAGAAACTAGATGATGTACTTTGTGCTTACTATATAGCTTTTAAAACTCCTATTTGAATGTCTCCATATCAACTAGTGTATGGAAAATCATGTCATTTACCGGTGGAATTAGAGCATAAAGCATTTTGGGCTATTAAATTCTTGAATTTCTATTTAAAGAATGCAGGTGAAAAGAGATTACTACAATTGGATGAGTTGGATGAATTTATACTGTAGACCTATGAAAATGTTAGCAATTATAAGGAAAGAACAAAAAAATGGCATGATAAAAGAATTTTGCATAGAGAGCTTACACTAGGGCAACATGTGTTGTTATACAATACTAGGCTCAAATTGTTTCTTAGTAAGTTAAAGTCTAGGTGGTCTGGTCCATTTGTTGTGAAGCAAGTGTTTCCATTTGGTATTATTGAAATTTCATACCTCAATTCAAAAAGAAGTTTTAGAGTGAATGGTCAAAGATTGAAGGTGTATTTTGGTGGTGCTTTCGAAAAAAAAATGTGGCCAGTGTTCCATTAACATCACCACATAGCAGGTATTCTGAATGAGTATTGTTTATCAAAAACAAAAGGAAAAAAAAAGAAAAAGAAAAGAAGCGTGAATGGTTGGCTTAGGTGCGTGGTTGGCTCGTCAACTCACTAAGGTTGGGAAAGCATCCTTAGGAAACATATTAATTGGTAAGTTGATCACGACTATTGCTCTATATGTCAACATTCCTTTGGAGGATGACAAGCCAATATCTAGGAAGTCTTGTATTGATCTCGATATGCTTATAAATAATGACATGTTGGTTAAACGGGATGGTCAAAATTGTTTGGCAATGAATTATATAGAAGGCATGCCACCTCAACCTCTTCCTAATCCTGATTTTACTATTATGCAGGGTAAAGACGTTTAGACATTTTCGGCGCCTGATGCCCTCAATTCCTCTCCTCCTGCACTTTTTCCACCGTCTAGAGTGTCATCAAATCATGCAGATTCTCATGTTGAAGCGCTTGCTCGTATCAATCGGTCACTTGTTAAGCCTCCACTTGCAACAACAACGCCATCACAATGAGTTTGAGCAGTTCTGCGATACTCAACTCCTCCATCAGCAACGTGTGGAACAATTACTCCAAGACACTATTGCTCACCACCACCACCAATAATTTTGTGAGTTGTATCCCTTCTATTCTTAGTTATTTTGTTTATGTAGGGGAAAACTTAGACATTTAAGCTTAGGAGGGTCAATTGCATGTTAGTTATTGCATTTCATTTTGTTGTTGCATTTGCATAGCATACACATCATCTTGACTCAAGTCTAAGTTTATTCAATTATATTTTGTGAAGAACATTGGATAATTGTTGGGAAACTCACACCCTACACAAGAAGTCTTGACACTTGGCACTTAAGGAAGATAATTTTTTAGTGATATATTTAAAAGTTATTTTTAGGTTTCTAAGGTGACACTCACTACATTTGGTTACTAGAGAAATGTCTGTCAATTTCACATAAAAAATTAAAAATTAAAAACATAATTAAAAAGAGAGAGGGGGATAATAGTAATGATAAGAATAAGTTAAATGAACATCCCTTTGAGACTGTGTTACTGGGAAAAGAGGCACTCCTTTGAGATCGAGTGTGGTAAGTGCAAAGCATTTGAGTGGAGGATCCATGCTTAGTTAGCAGGTAAGTGTTTACTAGGATAGAAACCTCAGAAGAAATCCTTTATTAAGAGAACTTAAAAAAAAATCAAAGTCCTCCTTAATGTCTCGTGCCTTTACTCATTGAATAAATTGCATTTAAAGACCCAACAAATGGGGAATGTGTGCGTCTAGAATATCATTGGGTGAATTTAGATTTGAGATTAAATGCTAGCTCATCATTCTGTTTTCATTTACTATTTCTTTTCATTACATTTTCTTTGCTTGAGGACAAGCAAAAGTCTAAGTTTGGGAGAATTTGATGAGCAGATAAAATATATGTGTATTCATGCATTAGTTAGTCAATTTTTATTCATTTGTGTATTATCGGACTAATTTCATCATGCATTATCTTGTTTTGGATCATACATTTGGGTTTGTTCATTGTTTTGCAAACAAGTCTGAAGGGAGTTAGCTAGATTCAAATATGGTGTGGACTGACAAGGATTTAAAGAAAAAATAAAATACAAGAAAGAAAGAGGGGGAACGGTTAGAGGAGAGAGAAACCTACCTCAGCAAAGGGGGAGAACATGGAAAAGATAAAAGGAGGATGATCGTTCATGAAAAGCTATTATTCTTCGTCATCTTTATCATTCGCTTCTCCCGTTACTTTTAGTTTTTTTTTTCATTATGCATAACTAATTTTCCTTTTTGTTGAAGGATTGATATAAGACTCTAGATTATAGGTTATACTCGTTACATTTGATGTTTTGTTAATGTTATTTATCTTAGTGCTTTGTTTATGGCTTTATTGTTTATTCTATAAGAAATTTCACAATTGAGAAATTGGAGATTGTTTACGTTTATAAATAAGACATGTTATGTTTTGTCACAATTGGGAAATTGGGCATATCTAATTAGTTTGCAATAGAAATGATTATTGATATTTCATGATTCTATTGAATTTTTGTAAACTGACCTAAGGGATTAGGGGTTTGAATTCAATGAATAGATTTTACCTACTAAGGGATTAGGGGTAAAACAACTCTGAGTAAACTCAAGTGGATGATTACATTGCTTGCATCAATTGAAAATGAGTAGAATTCTATGAGAAAGGGTATGAAATCTATCCTATGACAATTCTTATATTGATTGAAGTTTTTGTTATAATTTTATGCTTGCAATTCTATTAAATCTTATTTGCTCAAATTACGTAAATTAGGAATCTAGTATTCAACGAGTCAATCACAGAGGACGATATTTTACTACTACGTTAACGATTGGTTCACTTGTCAAACGTTTATCAGTTCACAATAAGTAAGCTTGTATTTGGTGCATACTCCCTTATTGGTATCATCAATGATGTTGTCCTTTTATTAGGTTCAATCCACTCCTTAGGTAGGTTGTTGTCTACAGTTATTTTAGTCGAATGTTTTTCCTTTTGAGATGATTGATTTACTGCACCAGATTGCATTTCCAAGAGCATATCTTCATCATCTGCATTCTTTGACCTTTGATCTTGCATCTTTGGATTAGTTTAATCAAATACCACATGCATGGACTCTTCAACAATCATTAAACTTTTGTTATATACCCTATATGTATGACTATTTGTAGCTTAACCAAGAAATATACCTTCATCCGCTTTAGCATTAAACTTGTGAAGTTGCTCTTTGCCATTATTTAAAATCAAGCATTTACAGCCAAACACTTTTAGATGATTTAAAGCAAGCCTTCTACCTTTGAAAAGCTCATAAAGGATTTTTTTAAAATTGGCCTAATCAACACACGATTTAAAACATAACAAGTTATGTTGACTGCATCAGCTCAAAAGTACTTTGGCAATGAAGTTTCATTTAACATGGTTCAAGCAAGTTCCTTAAGTAATTTATTCTTTCTTTCACATAACCCATTTTGTTGTGGAGTTCTAGGAGTTAAAAAATTATGTTTAATATCATATTTTTCACAAAAATATTCATTTGAAAAGGGACAATTAAAATCACTATAAACATAAAATAATTTGTTCACTAAAACCGTTTATGGTTATTATGATATTTTTTTAACTGTGATATTTTTACCAGATTAAAGTATGGCTTATTTCCACCCGTTAGTAATGGAGATTTGGCTCTTTTATAATTGGTTTAGTAATGGAGATTTGGCTCTTTTATAATTGGTTTTTGTTGTATAATCTTGTGCTTTTCTTTCTAATCTTTCGTATCTTTATATTTATTAACTAAGTTTTTAGTTTTTATTATTACAAAAAATCTATGAAAATTAAAAATGCTTTAATTATATAATTATAAAAATGATTTTTAGATAAAATTTAAATGTTTTATAACTATTTTTACGTATTTTATTATAGACTTAAATATACATTTTGTCCCTATTTTTGTCAAAATTATTCAATTTGGCCCCTTTGTTCGTTGTTTGGTTAATTTGGTCCTCATTTTTGTAAAATTGCATTCAATCGAGTCTTTTTGGCAAACAGTGTTAAAATTGTTAACGACACAGTGACAACGTAGAACTGTTTGGGTTACATGTCAAATTTTTGCAGTGACGTTGGCATAGTGAAATTTTATGGCTGTTGTAAGTTTAAAAGTAAGTGAAATTAAATTGGGGAAGAAATTAAGGTTTCAAGGAAAACTGTGGCTAGCAAGAAACTTGTGCACAATCCAGTTGGTGATTTTGAATTCGTGTTTGTGAGGTATGTCTCGTCACCATTCGTCTTCCTTCTCTTGCTGTAATAGTTAGGGGCAACCAAGTTGCGGTGGGTCTCATATTCGTGGTTCCAAGGGTATGGGTTTAATCCCCATTTGCAAATGTGGAGAAGTTGGAGTGCTTCGAGTGGAAAAAACTTCGAAGAATAATGGTAGACAATTTTAGGGTTGTTCTAAGTTCAAGAGTGTTGCTTCCAGTGATATGGTGTGGTGTAACTACTTCAAGTGGTGTGATGAAGAATTGTATGATGAAAGGGATGGTATTATAGCCTAGCAAAGGATGAAGACTTCTGAACTGGAGACTTTCGTGAGGGTTATGAAGAAAACGATCTAATTTTTCTTAGGATTAGTTATTGTTGTTGTTGTAATCTTTAAAGTAATGGTGCCAGTAATGTTAAAAAATTAATGTGTTTAGGTGAGGATGTTGTTTTCTGGGTGTTGGAGTTATGAATGTTAAAAAATCAGTCATTGGCTCTGCATTGTAATTTATGAATGAAGTTATGAATGTTTTTTGTGTTCTCGATGAAACATGGTTGAGTAATCTTTATTTTGTTCTGGATGCATGAATCTTGATGTTCGTTTAAGTTGTTCAATTCGATCCCAACTCTGGTTTAAAAAGGTTCAGTTAAGTCCCTATTTTCGTTTAAGTTGTTCAATTTGGTCCATATTTTAAGTTTAAAATATTCAATACAGTACCTATTTTTATGAAAATTATTGTAATGGAGTCTATAATTTTATACCACACCCTGGCAATCAGAAGTGCAAAATATAGCAAAATATAATTCAATCCATATTTTGGTAAGACAACCTGCCAAGCACAAAAGCATAAATGGCAATAACAACTCCAATATTGCAGACCAATATTCATTTAAGTGCAATCAGAACCTGTTAAGTCATGCAATTCAGCTGTGAAACAAAAGTCAAGTGCTGGACAAAAGAAGTTAACAAAAGAAGTACCAATTATTACAAAATTACATCAAAAGAGGCCTAAATACATTTGACACAAAATGTGGTCTCCTAAGTAGGCCTAATTAAAACATAGAAAAGGATCTTCAAGTTGGTCTTTGAATCTGCAATTTATGCCTTGTGCTTGGTTGCCCAGCTTGTATTGAGACTTCTTGTGGTTGTTGTGTAGGTTGTGTTGGTTGTGTGGACTGCTGACTTGATGGTAGTGGTGGTTGTTGTGTAAGTTGTGTGGACTGCTGACTTGATGGGGGTGCTGGTAGCTCTGTAGGCTATGTTTGTTGAGGGACTTGTGGACAATTACTTATGTTATGTCCCACTTCACGACAGTCCCTACATCTCTTTTGATGACCACCTTTCCTCAACTTTGTATCATTTTTCTTTAACTCCCACTATTCCAATCTCCTTTTTTTCTTTGGCCTCCCAAGTAATCTCCTTTTGAAGGGGGGTTGCACATCATTATAGGAAGTCCTCTCCCAAAGCAGCTGCTCATTGACTGGATAGATTAATGAGTGGTATGTTTCTTCATACGTGCAAATTCTGAGCCAGTGTGGTATGAACTCCTCTACATTCAAATTTAAGAACCTCATTGCAGCAAGTGCATGACAACAAGGAATACCACTGAGCATCCATTTCCTACACGTGCATTATTATGTCAATGTTGACTTTGTACTTCTCTCCAATAAGTGAAATGTGCTTGACTTCAAAAATCTTTTCTCCTGACCAACTATCAAAGCATAAAAAGTTAGCAATAAGCCTGAATGATTAATATTAATTGTGTGAAAATGACTATTTAAATACCTTAGAATCTAGTTCTTTGTTAAGGTTGATTCTTCTCGCAACTTGCTTTTAATCTTTGGGTAGATTGAACCTTTCAAAGCTTTCACCTTCTTTCGATTTTTGGCCCACATCTTCATTAAATAAATTCGGTGTCCTCTAGCATTGATATAATTGGTTCAGTCCTTGCATCAATTATGACACTGTTGAAGGCTTTGCTCATGTTGTTTACCAAAGTGTCACAGATGGTTGGATTTGTGAACCTAGATTTGGACCAAAATCTGAAAATGAAAGTGTCACACAAAGGTTAGCATCATCATAGTGTATAACAGTATTGTCAATATGGAGGATAAAAACAAACCTTGGTGGAATGGCTATGAGGTATTTGTAAGCCTCAAGATTGACTTCTTTGATATTTCTCATTTCTCTTTCCCGAGCTTGGGGATAGGTACTTACAACAACCCGCCACATTAAATTCTTTAATTTCTTCCCACTGAATTTTTTCCTAAAATTAGCATACAAATGGCGCATGCAGAATCTTTGTTCTGCTCTAGGTAACAACTCCTGTATAGCAGGCATAAGTCCCTATCAAAAGAAAAAAAATGAAATATAGATAAGTCCATAAGCATAGTGCAAACACTTTAAAATATTGATTAAATCAGTACTGAAATTTATCTTTTGTTGGTCTGACATGAAAGTGATGGACTGACATACTTCTGGCCCACCTAAGTCTTCAATCAATAGCTCTATAAACCAAGTCCGTGTCTCTTTGTTCTCTACATCAACAAGTGCATAGCATAGTGGCAACATCTAATCATTACCATCTTGACCAACAACAGTTAATAACCCACCCCCATACCTTCCTTTCAAAAAATATCCATCCAACCCAATTATTGGTCTACATGACATAAAACTATCTTTAAACGCTTTTAAACAAGTGTAGAACCTTTTGAATGTTGCTTGACCCTACACGTCTTCCACTTTCAATTTTATTGTAGATCCAAGATTGGATTTCAGCAACTCATTTGCATAATCATAAATTCTCCTAATTTTTTTTTAAATGAACCTTGGACTTGGTTTACTGTCATTGCTCTTGCCCTACGAGCCATAGACATTGACACTCTAGTATTCGATTTCATAACAGCCTTGTTATGTATTTCATAGATTTTTAAACTTGGATTTTCTCTCAAGTCTGTCTCCAAAGTCCCACTCAACCACTTAGAATTGATTATATCAATGGTAAATTCCCTACTGCAAGTATGAACATCAATAACTTTCCTTAATTACCAGTTATGATGGGAAGTCAACAACGCACAATAAGCTAACCAAGGACAGTTTCCTTAGGCCCTCATGCATCTCACCCTAATTCTACGCTTATCATTTTTAACAAATCTTATATTTCTTCCACCATGAATTGCATACGTTCTAATAGTATCTCTATAGTGTTCCTTGTCAAGGAAATATGTTCCCATTTCCCACTTATAGTCTGCCATGGATTTTGGCATCACAAACATCCCAAAAACATCTCGACTGCTATCATCATCCTCTGATTCACAATCAGTTTCTCCATCACTCAATAATTCATCTGACAGCCACTGATCATCAGAAAGCCCTCTATCAATGTGTTTTAGCACATTCCCCCTGTGTTCACATTCACTTTGATTCTCTTCTTTAGTTATACCCACTTCAACTGCCACAAAACCCACATCATTATCAGAATTATTGATGTCCCCTATTACATTCACAAGAATATAAACAAAGTCCTCATCCTCAGTCTCCGATTCATCCCAACTGTGCACCTCGGCCTCAATATCCACCTCAGTTTCAAACACCCCATCCTGACCTCCTGCACCACCCAAGTCAGCATCACCTCCACCTCCCAAATCAGCCTCATCCACACATGTACCTCCCAAATTAGCTTCAGCCTCTCCTCCACCTCTCAACAATGGTTCATCCTCACCTCCTGATCCCAACTCAGCTTCATCCTCACCTCCTAAGTCAGCCTGATTCTCACCTCCACCTCCCAAGTCATCCTCATTCTCACCTCCACCTCCCAAGTCAGCCTCATTTAGACCTCCACCTTCACCCCCCAAACCTTCACCCCCAAGAACAACCTCACTCAAACCTTCATCTCCCTACTCAGAATTAACTTCAACAATCACATTTTCCAAATTATTGTCTATATCATCATCTACAACTACTGCTTCTGACACAATATGGACCATAAACAAGTGGACTTCTCCATTACGCTTAGCAACGTTTACCATATTAATTGACCCATTATCATCATACAACAATTACAGCCGTCTATCTACAACACACCACAATTCTTTAACAGCTAAATAACTCATAGACTTAAGTGTGTCTAACACCCCAAAATACCCCCATGTGTTTGGGTCACATGACCAATCATCAATAAATCTACCCACATATAATAGCCCACCATTCTAAACAAAATGTCCACCATGGTGGACCACAACCTTTAATCTTTCGTCACACATCTAAATATTAAAAAAATGATATGCTATCAATTAAACAGGGGACCACAACTGAAAAATGAATAAATAACGGGGAACACAAGGGGACCACCAAACACATAAAATATTACCACTCCCCACTATCGAAAGTGACAATACACTACACAAATCAACCAAAAAAGTACCATTTTTTAAACAATAAACCACAAAGCTATAAAACCTACCACAAAGCTATAAAACCCACCACAAACGAAAAGATAGTACACATCAACCAAAAAAGTACCACTTTTTAAACAATAAACCACAAAGCTATAAAACCCACCGCAAACCCACTGCAAACGAAAAACACTACACAAATATTTCTCAAGCTTACCAACCTGAACCTAGTTGACGCTCCAATATCGAATGATAACCTCCCACCGCAATCTCGAAGTGCAATCTCCAATCTCCAATCGCAAATCACTCTCGAAGCGCAATTTCCCCTCTTCACGAACCCTAATTGATGAACAAGAACCCTAATTTGATGAACAAGAACCCTAATTTTCCCTTTTCTCACCAACCCTAATTTTTCCCTATCTCTCGACCACTCGAATGCCCAATTTCTCGCTGTAGTAAACCTTCAATTTCACCTTTTAATTTTTTCACTTAACCCTTGCTTTATGTTATACGCAATTCATTTTATTTTATTTTCCTAAAATATAACTAATGAAACACTATGCCAACATGTGCCAACATCACTGCAAAAAATTGACACGTAACTTAAACAGTTCCACGTTATCACTGTGTCGTTAACAATTTTAACATTGTTTGCCAAAAGGACTCGATTTACAAAAATGAGGACCAAATTGACCAAACAACGAAAATAGGGACCAAATTGAATATTTTTGACAAAATAGAGACCAAATGTATATCTAAGCCTTTATTATAACTATTTTTGTTTTAATTAACATCTACTAGTATTTGTATTATATATTTATAACATTATAAAATTCATAAAAGTATGTTATAATTTTATAAAACTTTAATCTAAATTTTAGTAATATATTTAATTAATTTCATTATAATAATTGATTTTTAATTAATTTCATTATAATACTTATTTTTTAATTAATTTCATTATAATAGTTTATTTTTAATTAATTTCATTATATATTTTATTTTTAATTAATTTCATTATAATAATTTATTTTTAAATAATTTCATTATAATAAATCATTTTTAATTAATTTTATTATACTAATAATTTTTAAAAATATTTTTATTTTATTATCATAAAAAAGTGTATGCAGTAATGACAAATGTAAAACAATTTTAAAGATGTCTAATTTCCTATGATACAATGATACTTTAACTTAGGTCATGTGTTCATGTTCAATACTTTATGATACTTTATCGATTCATATAAATGAAGTATCTAATTTATAAAGTCGTAGTTGACTAGAAGAAAATAAATATTTGTTTGAATGATGACCACTTTTAATGACAAAAAAATTAGTCATTATAGTAACCAATTTAGGTACCAATTTATAAACTAAACATTATTTGCAACTAGAATAGTTCAAAAATTTATAATTGATTTCTACATTGATGACTAAAATAGTTTCTATTATAAATTAGTTTCTAAATTCGTCAATAACATAGTTGATCCTGCTTTGTATAACACCCTATTTCATTAATAACGCTAATTAAAGGAATGTCACGCGGAATAGTATTAGAAACAAAGTCCTCGATTGTAGACACTACTCCTCAGAATTATCCAAGAGAAACTCGAATAGGAAAAGGGCACACCACGATGCCTTAACAAAGTATGAAAATATAAATCAACAGTATTTAGAATTAAAGCCCAAAGACAAGGAGTACATAGGTCATAGCCCTAAAGAAAAGCCCAAATAAGCTTAAGTCCAGTCCAAGCAGACTATGCAGCAGACTATAACACCCTGATGATTACGGGAGTTCTCACCTCTACTCACATCAACAAGTTGATGATCATTGCAAAAAGAGAAAACCACACAACAGAACATACAACAAACAAACGAAAGGGTAAGCTGGAGTATAAAATAGTTTATCATACAAATACATGCTATTTCACAAGCCAATGAACATATATCAACCAATCATGTTATGACTTGCAAACAATACACTAAGACTCAGACTCGACTCATCCGGATACATATAATTTAGTCAGATTCAGCGGATGCTTGCACTTGTGGTTGATTTCTCTGCTCACCCACGAGCTAAGTGTTACAAGTGTTACAATGTCTCAATCCCCCACACACAAGGTTAGCCCTTAATGAGTTTCGGGCCTCCTGCTACTCTCACCATAAGAGTCAGTCCTCTCTATGTGAGACTAACTGACTCCTTAGAGCATCAAGATGCAACCTTACATTGAATCCTTACCAAATTATATAGATAGGGCACCACCATGAACTCCCACTAACAAGGGGTCATGGAATTACGTCCCGACCACTGAAGCATGACCCTGAAATCTCGCCTAGAGATTTCAAGGAATTACGTACTGACCACATACCAATCATATTCAAACAACCAAGTAATATTTATCATGCATATACATCTCATGTCAACCTTTATAACCAACCCCTTTTATATTCTAGGTCAAACCCATACCAATTCATCATCCTCCATCCATGAATATAGAATTCTATCTCATATCAATACCATGCCACTTTCATAACCAACCATTTCATGTTCATTACATGCCAAGAATTATCCAAGTTCATCATTCACAACTTATACGCCCTCCCACTCACGCATATTCATTCACCTCATGCCATTATATAATAACCCAATCAATCCATGCCAAGCATCCAAGAACAGAGAAAATATCAAACCAGGACGCACTCTTGCCCAACTCTTCGCTCAGGCTGAAGGGTCTCACTTAAGCGAGAGGGTCTCTCGCTCAGGCGAGCTTCTTTCGCCTAGGCGAGAGCTCAACACACAGGAACAGTGGCTTCTACGCATTCTCACTTAGGCGAGACTCCCCTCGCCTGAGCGAGACGCTCGCTCGCTCAAAACTGAGCTGGTCACTTGAGCCTCTGTTAATCTCGCCTAGGCGAGGCAGGCTTGCTTGGGCGAGAAAACCAGTGCTCACCACTGATCTCTCGTGCAATAGTCACCCACACACCCAAACAGTTCAAGCAGGCATTCCCAACAGTTCATATTCACACACAGTCCACTCAATCACGAAATCAATGGGAAAGCAGCAAGTTTTCACGGAATATACAAAAGGATCTAGCTTCCCTTACTTGGAATGAGCTAGTATAAGACCTTGACACCGAACAGCGGAACACCACAACTCTAGGAGAAGATTACAAAGCTAGAAAAGTGAAGCAGAACAGATTCAAACGGGTTTATTAGTACGAACCCTAGTAGGAACCATGAAAAGTAAGTTGAAGGGAAAAGAGCTGAAAGCAACTTACATGAGCGAGGAAAAAGAGTTGGACCTTTGCGAAGACGAAGACGTCAAACCCTAGCAGAGGGAGATGACTGCAGCTCTTAGGACAATGGATAGTTTTCTGAAAGTGGGTAGAGTGGTTAGGGTTAGGGCATATTAGGTCTGATTCTCCTTTTTGGGTGAGCCCTTAGGCCCAATAGACTAGGGCAGCTCTTAAATGAAATGGTAGAATGTATGTGGGCCTTACATTTTGTTAAAAATATTTGTGCATATTTATATAAAAATTAAATTTGGTTTCAATTTAGAGAAAGATAAAATTGCACAATTTTTACAAAAATTGGGACTAAATTAGACAAAAATTAAAATACAAGAACCAATTTGAGAATGAGAAAATGACACCTATCATAATAGTGACACATGGCACTGTCACTGCCACGTGGCACAGTGTTAGCTTGACACGTGGCACAATATCAGTTTGACACGTGGCAAAATTTTAATTTTTTTTAAAAAAATAATAATTCAAAAATAAAAAAATTCAAAAATAAAAATAAAAAAATTCAAAAAATCCTGACACGTGACACATCATTTAATAATATTACTATACTAACGGAAATGACTTAATTGGATCAAATTTTCTAAAATAAAAACTAAATTAAGATAAAAAATAATTAAGGGATCAAATTCAAATTTTACTTCTGAAAGTATAGTTTAAGCAAAAGGATAAAATGATATATAGATTGATAACCATATTTTGAGCAGGTATCTGCACAGACCCAGCTGAACCAGAAAGACAAAACGTAACGGAAATTGTACCGGCAGCCATCGGCTATGACCACCGCTTTAAAGCCACCAATTGGGTTGCGCCCCCTCCAACCACCACCGCTTTTCCCTGTTTCCAAATCGTGTGTTTCTCCCTCTCCTCTTTCTCAATTGCATTTCGTTGCGTCTAATCCTCTCTGAGCCATATTCTTAATTGCAGGCTAAAGTTCCCAACAACTCAGCTTCCCAGAATCAACTGTAGCCACTCCTCTTTCGAAGTATGCTCCTCTCCAGTTACTCTTCGGCCTTTGTTTTACCACTAACCGTTTCCATTATTGCACTTACAAGAACTAGAATTGATTTTGTCTCTTGTGAAATTTAATTTGGTAAAAATACATGTGCATGTTTGGATTGAATTTGGGATAACCTAAAAGGCCTTTTACCCTGGAATAAGCAATTTTTTTTTTCGTTTTTCATTTGATGTATTGGAATTTGTTATTGTGCATTGGATGGATTGGGACATTATGATGGAAACTGCAGGAATGTATGTTCTGAAAAGCTTTATTTTTGCTTAAGGTTCGAGAGGTTAGCTATCAACCCCCGGGGACTCAGCTTAAACTTCTAAATTCAGTTAGCTTTTCACTTCCAGAGAAAAGGTTCGTAATTGTATGTGTCTTTGTTTCATCGTATTACTAACTTCAAAATATGGGAGAGGTCATGTAACTTTAGTTTATTTTCATCTATTTTTTATTATTTGAAAATTGAAGTGGGTCATTCAAGACATATGAAAATAAACTAAATTTACATAACTTTTCCCCCCAAAAAGTCATTGAATCCGCTCCCTCAAAATACTAAGATGATTTTCCTTAGTATGAAAGTTTTAATGATTCGTCTTCCTAGTTTTTTTATTTTTTGTATTATGTGGCAGCTTATTTCTGCCATTTGCAACAGTTTTGGCCTAATTTTTGGACAGAGTGGAAGTGGAAAAACAACCCTATTGCAGGTTATACGTTTTATCCCTTTAGTTTATGTTTCTTTTAGGTTGATGGTGGTCATAGCTCACGAAATGGCCTTGCATTTCTCCATTTAGCTTCTTGCAGGTATATGCAAACCAACCTCGGGATCTATTTACATCCAAAAGTATGGGAATGACGGAAATCCTAGTCAAACTCCAGAGCCCTTGGTGCCAGAAAGGGTTGGTATTGTCTTCCAGTTTCCTGAGAGGTATGAATATAAACTAATTGAATATAGTAAAAGGTTTTGTTAATCTCTATCTTGCATTTGTTTTAATTTTGTGTTGTAAATCTTGACCACATATCAAATATGTTGTTTGAGTGTAAGTGAATTGGCTGTTAAGGTGAGTAATTGAGTGTGAAGAAGAGGAAGAAAGGGGATATGAAGGTTAAGGTTGTGGAAAGTGTGAAGGCTAAGAAAAGCAAGAAGGCTTCGTGAGTTGGACTATGTTGTCTATCAGTGATATATGTTAGAAATTGCTGCTTGTTGCAGCTCTGTGCAAGCCTATGTGGTTTTGCTTCTTGAGTCCTTTGGTGGATTTTGGTTTTTGACTATGTTACTATGGTGGTTGTTTTTATGTTGGTTCAATCTGTGTGGTTTGATGCTAAAATTACTATAATTGAGGCTTAGAATGTTGTTAAATCGGTAAAATCAAACTGTGGCATTCTCTTAGAAAATGGACTTTAAGACTTAGCTCTAACTTATAAAACCAGTTTTATAAGGTAAGTTGCATTTACTTATATACTATAATTTGTCATATTTGTATTTGATTAGGGATCTGCAGCACACTTCCTCACACCGGCTCAAACATGAGAATAGGGGCTGAATAGCAGGTTATACGAAAGGATCTGTTTGGATACCATCTTATAGAAAAGTGGATTTTAAGGTTAATTCATCCTTTCAATGTGTGATCTCTAACAAATTTCAACAAGTACAATGTACTTAAGTTATTTAGAGATTGCATGATATTGGAACCTAAAATTTCTTTCATCAAAGTTAGTGTTTCACTTTAAACCAACTAGTTTCAAGAAAATGATAGGAGAATGCTGGAAGAAAAAAAAAAAGAAATTAGAGTTTGACTCTTGGGATACCTGCAAATTTCTTGTGGCTCAGTTCTGTAGAAACGGAAACAAGAAGCGATTAAGCTTAAACATAGATGTGTTGCAGACCAAATTCCCCA